>Ga0302315_10000671_pt1 | contig 37323 bp, 31 predicted proteins | sample III_Palsa_N3_1_FD_200532 | JGI IMG/M metagenome (GOLD analysis project Ga0302315, IMG submission 200532) | Peat permafrost microbial communities from Stordalen Mire near Abisko, Sweden - III_Palsa_N3_1 | ecosystem: Environmental > Terrestrial > Soil > Palsa > Peat permafrost | place: Sweden...
TGTGCCGCTCCAAGGGATCGATGCCGTATTCGCGATAGATGTGGTAACCACGGCGTGCAATCTTTTCCGTCAGAATCGAGCGCGGCATCATCAAAACAGTAAACCCGTACGCCACGGCCGACGCTGCCAACAGCGGCAACAAGGCATTCGCATCGTTGGTCAATTCAAATGCGAATATCACCGACATGACAGGTGCGCGCATCATGCCGCCCAGGGTCGCCGCCATGAAAACCAATGGCCACAAAGCTGGATGCCCACCCGGCATGAACGGCCCCAGTACAACACCCAGGCCAGCGCCCATCATCAGCAACGGCGCCAACACCCCGCCGGAGGTACCCGAACCGAGCGCTATCACCCACATTACGGCTTTACACAATAGCAGCGCCACCACGGCTTGCAGCGCAAGATGGTTTTGCAGCAGATCACCAATCACGTCATAACCGACGCCAAGCGCGCGCGGTTGCAAATAACCACCGATGCCGACCGCCAACCCGCCCAATGCCGGCCACCACATCCAATGAATCGGCAACTTGCCGAACCAGTCTTCGACTTTGTATAAGGACGTCGACAAGGTCCATGATAGTGCCCCGCAGGCGATGCCGGCAATGACGCACGACAACAAGTCGAGTGGACCGACCGGGATAGTCTGCAAGGGAAATAAAGGCCCCGCATCGAGCAACAACGGGCGAGCGAACCCGGCGACGGCGCAAGCAATTGCAACCGGCAGCAAGCTGCGTGGGCGCAATTCAAATAGTAGCAATTCCACTGCCAGCAGCACCGCCGCAATCGGCGTGCCGAACACTGCAGTCATCCCTGCCACTGCGCCAGCCACCAACAGGGTTTTCCGCTCCGCGCCGGTGATATGGAAAAATTGCCCAATCAATGAGCCAAGTGCGCCGCCGGTCATGATGATCGGGCCCTCGGCGCCGAACGGGCCGCCGCTACCAATGGCGATGCCGGACGATAAGGGCTTGAGTATTGCCACCTTGGGCGACATTTTGCTTTTCCCGAACAGAATCGCTTCGATCGCTTCCGGAATGCCATGTCCGCGAATTTGCTCGGAACCGAAGCGCGCAATGAATCCAATAATCAAACCGCCAATGACCGGGACAACAATGACCCAGAGGCTCAGCGTATTCAAGGCCGGCGAATGCAGGGTGTCTGAAAATGTTTGAAAGAAAAAGAGATTGGTGAAGAAGCGGATCAAGCGTAGCAACAGGTAAGCAGTGATCGTGCTCAACCCGCCAATGACGGCAGCGATTGCGGCAATCCGCAACAACCTTGAATCCGCCGCAAAATCTCTTCGCACATCATCCTTATGCATAGCACCCTCTATTACCTCTAAAAATTAATCAATGGAATTGGGAACACGCCATTCAGGGACCGCAACTCGGCCCGATGCAATGCAGCCAATTGCGTCAGCATCCGCTCACCGTCTGCAAGCAAATGCACCTCAACCTGGCGCTTATCGCTCTCGCTCTGTCGGCGTTTCACCCAACCATTTTCTTCACAACGGGAAATCAAGGCCACCACGCCGTGCTGCACAGCCTGCAAGCGTTCCGCCAATTCACCCACGGTCGCAAAGTTTCGTCCGGGATAACCTTTGATATGCAACAGCAAAAGATATTGCAGGGGCGTGATGCCGTGCTTATGCACGACATTTTCCGAAAACCGCTCGAAACGACGCAGCTGGAAACGAAATTCCGATAAAGCCTCGAATTCCTTTTTGGTCAATACATCGTCACCAGGTTTGCCCATGGAAGCATCGGCGGGTTGCCGAGGAGAGTTTTCACAAGAGAGATATTATATCATGTTGTGATATATTTATTCGCTTGGCGTTGCGACGGCAGAAAAGAGCTTTCCCGAAGACAATCCCAGCCGTCATTCAACGCGTAGACCACGCGGCAGCCGCTGTAATCGAACTGACGCTCTGTGAGTATGGTGAAGCATCAGGCACCGAAAAATCAAAAGCTGACGGGCACTCTCTCCGTAAAGCGTTGTATTATTGATGAGGGATTCAGACGCCAATCTGATAGAAGTAGGGTGACACGATGCTAAAACGCCGCTGGTTGAGATTGTTGTCTTTTATTCTGTTTGGATTCAGTGTAGTCGCGCACTCCAAGGAAGTGATTTGCGTCGATACGTCCGTGCCTCCCCTTATGTACGAGGCTGACGGGAAGGCGGTTGGCATATATCCCGCTTTGCTAACAGAAATTTCTAAACGCAGCGGTATTGAGTTGGAGGTTGTCGCCATTCCTTGGAAACGCGCCCTCCTTGAGCTTGATGCCGGTCAAGCTGGAATCGGCGCGCTGTACAAAAATAGCGACCGTATCAAGAAATATGATTTCTCGAATAAATTGTTCGATGAAGTACAGATTGTTTATGTCCGTTCCGGGCATGAATTCACATTCACCGGCGTAGGCAGCCTGAAGGGAAAAACGGTCGGAGTGATTCGAGGTTGGAGTTATGGCGACGAGTTCGATGCGGCAGTCAAATCGGGGAACATCACCACGGAAGAGGTTAGCAGCGATGAGCAGAACTTTAAAAAATTGATCCTCGGTCGAATCGACGCAATGATCGCGATCCGAGAGTCTGCGGCGGCGGCGATCGCCGCCGGGGAGTATAAAGATAAAGTCGCCGGCCTGAGTCCGCCGTTATCAATTAGTTCCGCTTATATTGCTTTCGTCAAATCGGCGCATAAAATCGACGTTATCGACAAGCTAAACAAGGCAATCAAAGCCATACGGGACGACGGAAGTTTCGATCTAATCGTTAATACCGTTGTTGTTTCGCCGACTAATAATAAGACGAATAATGTGTTTGACCAGAAGAAGTCGCGACCCTGATCGCACTTAATTCTGATCGCAAAGGCTTTTCACTTTTAAAAATACTATCAACTTGATCCGATGCACCACGGACACTATCGGCCAAATGAAGGTTAAACTTCTGCGCTCAATTCAATGCTGGCCTAGCAAGCTAAAAATCAATCCAGGTTAAGCGCCGCCCCGACCTTCACCCCAACGCATCATTAACCTGATCATTAAACTCAGCCAAGCTAACCGCCGCACCGATCTCACGCGGTAACGCATCGCGCACCGAGAACACGCCAAGGATTTTTGCGGCAGGCGTGACGATGGGCAGATGGCGGAAGCCGCGTTCGATCATGATCAGCACCGCTTCGGATACCTTGGTGTCGGGACCGACGCTTTGCGGGTCGTGAGTCATTACTTCGGACACCTTGGTGGTTTGCGGATCGAGCGCCTTGGCCAGTACGCGCGTCATCAAGTCGCGCTCGGTGAGGATGCCGATCATGGCGCCGCCGGCGTCAATGATCAGCACGCTGCCGCAATTGGCCTTGGTCATCACGCAGGCAGCTTCCCATACGCTGGCTTGGGGGTTCAGGCTGACTACGTGGCGCTGCGACATCGATTGGAATACCGTTCTTTCGGTCATGATGAAGTTCCTTTCTCAACTCCGTCCGTCGAGAACCGCAATATGCGATCTTGTCTGCCATCGATTATTTGCTGCCTGTCATCGCAGAGAGGCGTTGATCCTTTCCAGCGCCTGCGCCCCAGGGCATAGTTCGCTTTCCTGAAGTGCATAAAGCGGTGTGTCGCTGGTATTAAGCGACAGGTGCAAGTCGGTCGCAATAGGATCAATATACAACAATCCGGTGACCACTTCGCCGCGTGCCTGGTGGGCATTCATGTAACTGAGCGCGCCGTAGCGATCGGTCGGGTCGTAGTCCGGTTGCAGCTTGCGCAGGCGCAGCGTGGAGCCGTCATGCTGCTGTACATCGATCACGGCGCCGGCTTCATAGTCGACCGTTATTTCGCTATGCACGGGCATGAAGTCGATCCGGCTGACGGCTTCATTGTGCTGGCGCACGTAGTCGAAACTCTTGGTGCTGCCGGCGTGATTATTGAAGGTGACACAAGGGCTGATGATGTCGATGAAGGCGGCGCCGCCGTGGTCGATTGCGCCCTTGATGAGCGGCACCAGTTGCGCCTTGTCGCCGGAAAAACTGCGAGCCACGTAGGTGGCGCCAAGTTGCAACGCCAGGCCGACGAGGTCGACCGGGTTGTCGCGATTGACGACGCCCTTCTTGCTTTTCGAGCCGCGGTCGGCGGTGGCGGAAAACTGGCCCTTGGTCAAACCATAGACGCCATTGTTTTCGACAATGTAAGCCATGCGCACGCCGCGCCGCATGGCGTTGGCGAATTGGCCGAGGCCGATGGAAGCGGAATCGCCGTCGCCGGAGACACCCAGATACAGCAGGTCGCGATTGGCGAGATTGGCGCCGGTCAGCACCGAAGGCATGCGTCCATGCACGGTATTAAAGCCGTGCGAGGCGCCCAGAAAATAATCCGGCGTCTTCGAACTGCAACCGATGCCGGAAAGCTTGGCGACGCGGTGCGGTTCGATGTTGAGTTCCCAGCATGCCTGGATGATGGCGGCGGAAATGGAGTCGTGGCCGCAACCGGCGCACAGGGTGGATACGCGCCCCTCGTAATCGCGCCGTGTGTAGCCGACTTCGTTCGTGGTGAGCGTGGGATGATGCAGCTTCGGCTTGGCAAGGTAACTCATGCCGCCTCCTTTTGATCGGGCTTGGTGTCGGCGACTTTCAGGTTCATGTCGATGGCTTCGCTGATGAACCGCGCTGTGATCGGCGTGCCGTCGTAGTGCAGCACCTTGACCATTTGCGCGGGGTCGATGGCGAGTTCGTTGACCAGCAACGCATGCATCTGGGCGTCGCGATTTTGTTCGACTACAAACACCTTATCATGCTCGTCGATGAATTGCTTGACCGAATCGGGAAATGGAAAAGCCCGCAAGCGCATCGCATCGAGATTGGTGCCTTGCGTGCTCAACACGTCGAGCGCTTCGCGCATCGCGGGACTGGTGGAGCCGTAGTACAGCACGCCGACGCGCGTCGGATGCGTTGCCTTGCGTACCACTGGCTGCGGCACCATGGTCGCCGCAGTCTTGAATTTTTTCAGCAGGCGTTCCATGTTGTAGACATAGTCCGGTCCGCGCTCGGAATAACGCGCGTAGGGGTCGCGCGTGGTGCCGCGCGTGAAGAAGCTGCCAAGCGTTGGATGGGTGCCGGGCAGTGTGCGCCACGGAATGCCGTCGCCATCGACATCCTTGTAGCGACCGAAGTCCTTGCCGGCTTCGAGTTCTTCCGCCGTCATGACTTTGCCACGATCATATTCGCGCGTGTCGTCCCAGGTGAAGGGCTTGCACAGGCGCTGGTTCATGCCGATGTCGAGATCGCTCATCAAGAAGATCGGCGTTTGCAAGCGGTCCGCCAGGTCAAGTGCAGCGGCGGCGTGTTCGAAGCATTCGTGCGGATCTTCCGGGAATAGCAGCACATGCTTGGTGTCGCCATGCGACGCGTAGGCGCAGGCCAGCACATCGGATTGCTGGGTGCGGGTCGGCATGCCGGTCGAAGGTCCGCCGCGTTGCACGTCGATGATGGTGACCGGTATCTCGGCGAAGTAAGCCAAGCCGATAAATTCGGTCATCAGTGAGATGCCGGGGCCGGAGGTAGCGGTGAAAGCACGCGCGCCATTCCAGGCGGCGCCGATTACCATGCCGATCGAGGCCAGCTCATCTTCTGCCTGCACGATGGCGACCTTGCATTTCCCGCTATCGGCTTCGACACGAAATTTATCGCAATACTTCTGGAACGCTTCCGGCACCGCCGACGATGGCGTGATCGGATACCAGGCGGCGACGGTGGCGCCCCCGTACACGCAACCGAGCGCAGTGGCGCTATTGCCATCGGTGAAAATCTGATTGCCGACTTTATCGGCACGCTTGACGCGGATACCGAGTGGCGCTTGCAAATGGGTCTTGACGTAATCGCGCCCCAGGTGCAATGCATGCACGTTGGAGTCGAGCAGAACTTCCTTGCCGCGGTACTGCTCGGCGAACAGCTTTTCGAACACGGCTGCATCCAGATCCAGCAGTACCGACAAGGCGCCGACGTAAATGATGTTCTTGAACAGTTGGCGCTGGCGCGGGTCCGCATAGGCGGCGTTGCTGATCTCGGTCAGCGGGATGCCGATGACTTCAATATCCTTGCGGAATTGCGACTCCGGTATCGGTCGCGTATTGTCATAGAACAGGTAACCGCCGCTCTGGATTTCCGAGAGGTCGGCATCCCAGGTTTGCGGGTTCATGGCGACCATGATGTCAACTCCGCCGCGCCGTCCGAGATAACCCTTTTCACTGACACGCACCTCATACCAGGTCGGCATGCCTTGGATATTGCTGGGAAAAATATTGCGCGGGCTGACCGGCACGCCCATGCGCAGAATCGCCTTGGCAAACAGTTCGTTGGCGGACGCGGAACCTGAGCCGTTGACATTGGCGAACTTGATGACGAAGTCGTTGACGGCTTCGATCGGCTTGACCTGATCTTTCATGCGGTTCATGCGACCTCCAACGTGCTAGGTACGGGTTTGACGTCGCGGCACTTCGGCCCGGCTGGCGTGGTGATAAGCAGGAACTTTTGCATGTCCCAGGCGCCGGTGGGGCAACGCTCCGCGCACAAGCCGCAATGCAGGCAAACGTCTTCGTCCTTGACCATCACATGTCCGGTTTTCAATTCGGCCGATACATACAAGTCTTGTGTGGCGTTGCGAGCCGGCGCGGAGAGGCGCGTACGCAAGTCGGCCTCGTCACCATTCGTCGTGAAAGTAATGCAGTCCATCGGACAGACATCGACACAAGCGTCGCATTCGATACAAGTCTGGCGATTGAACACGGTTTGCACATCGCAGTTCAGGCAGCGGCTGGCTTCCTTGAAGGCAGTGGCAGCATCGAAACCCAGCTCCACTTCGACGCGGATACTGGCGAGCGCCAGCTCTGCCTTAGCCCAAGGCACTTTGAAGCGCACTGCCGGTGACACATCATTGTGATAGCTCCATTCGTGGATGCCCATCTTGGTCGACATCAGGTTGGTGGTCGGGTCTGGGCGCACATGCACGTCTTCGCCTTGCAGGAAACGATCGATCGAGACTGCAGCTTCATGTCCGTGGGCGACAGCGGTGATGATGTTCTTCGGGCCGAAAGCAGAGTCGCCGCCGAAAAATACCTGCGGCAAGGTCGACTGGAAAGTGTCCTTGACCAATACCGGCAAGCCCCATTGATCGAAGGCGATGCCGGTATCGCTTTCGATCCACGGAAAAGCATTTTCCTGGCCGACCGCGATCAACACGGCATCGCATTCAACCAACACTTCCGGCTGGCCGGTCGGCACCAGGTTGCGCTTGCCGTTGGCGTCATAGACCGCCTCGACGATTTCAAAGCGCATGCCGGTCAGCTTGCCATCCACATGTTCGAAAGACTTCGGCACATGGAAGTTGAGTATCGGGATACCTTCGTGCTGCGCATCTTCCTTTTCCCAAGGCGAGGCTTTCATCTCCTCGAAGCCGCTACGCACAATGACTTTCACATCAGTGCTGCCGAGCCGGCGTGCGGAGCGGCAGCAATCCATCGCCGTATTGCCGCCACCGAGCACGATCACGCGCTTGCCGATGCTGGTGATGTGGCCGAACGAGACCGACGCCAGCCAGTCAATACCGATATGGACGTTTTCCGTGATTTCCGCGCGCCCGGGAATGCGCAGGTCGCGTCCGCGCGGTGCGCCGCAGCCGACGAAGATCGCGTCATAGCCTGCGCTCAGCAGGTTGCGCATCGACTCGATCCGCTGGCCGCTCTTGAAATTGACACCGAGGTCGAGGATGTAGCCGGTTTCTTCATCGATCACCGATTCCGGCAAACGGAAACGTGGAATCTGCGAGCGGATGAAACCGCCTGCCTTGGCTTCGCCATCGAACACCGTCACCTCATAACCCAACGGCGCCAGATCCCGCGCCACGGTCAAGGATGCCGGCCCGGCACCGATGCAAGCGATGCGCTTGCCGTTCTTGGGCGCGATAGCGGGCATGCGGCTTTTGACGTCGCCCTTGTTGTCGGCGGCGACGCGTTTAAGGCGGCAGATTGCCACCGGCTCCGGTTGCTCGCGGTTATTTTCCTCCACGCGGCCACGCCGGCATGCCGGCTCGCAGGGACGGTCGCAAGTACGCCCCAGCACACCGGGAAAGACATTGGATACCCAGTTGACCATGTAGGCATCGCTATAGCGACCCTGGCCTATCAGACGGATATACTCAGGAACGGGGGTGTGGGCGGGACATGCCCATTGGCAATCGACAACTTTGTGAAAATAGGCCGGATCGGCCGTATTGGTTGGTAGCAACTCTGTCTCCTCTTCTTTCTGCCGCTTGTGGTGGCAGTAGATATAAGCGGATACAAACAGAGCGCCTTCATGCACAGCAAAAACCGGAACACCGCGCCGCCCTGACCAAAGGAGCACGCCTTACACCTTGGGTGCTCCAGTATTCAATGAATCATCCGCACCTTATTCTAGCGCTTCCATTGCAATTGTGGAAATTTAGGTGTCGCAAATACAATAACTGTTGCGTTTGCGTGGCGCTGGTTGGATGTAGTGAAAATGATATTGCCGAGAAACAGCGCGAAGGTGCTCAATTCTTGCATTGCAACAAATGACAGCCGCCGCCCAGGCGGCTGCACATACGTCGAATTACGCGCGTACTCACTGCACGTACGCGTGCTTTAGTACAAGCGACTCTGCACTTTTTCCAGTCCGGCCAACGCGCAGGCTTCGTCTTTTTCGCTACCGCGCGCGCCACCCACACCTATTGCACCGATCACCTCATTGCCCACCTTGATCGGAATGCCGCCGGCACGATTAAGGTAATTTGGATTGGCGGCAAAGCGATCGGCCAACGCTTTATCAGTTTTGATTTGCTCGGCCAGTTGGCTGGTCGGCGCGTTGAAGGTCAGCGCAGTTTGTGCCTTGTAGGTGCTATTCTGCACGCCGCGTGCAGCGGCCCCATCGGTAGCCAACAAGACCTTTAGCGCACCGGAAGAATCGATCACACTAACACCGACTTTTTGATCCAGTCCGCGACATGTTTCAACCGCGACTTTTGCGGCTTCGAGAGCCAGATCGAGAGCCGGGCCGCGCGCTGGCGGCGGTGGCGTCTGTGGACTAGCAGCCGGCGGCGTCTGGGCTTGCGCCAAACAAGCAAGGCCGACCAGGCTGAGGACAAGCAGCGATTTTTTCATGATTTTTCCTTAGGAGGGATGGAATAACATCGATATGATCGATTGAAGAGCGTGGTGTGGATAGCAACAGCCGTGCCACCGGATAGCAAACACGGGAATAGCACGCGCCATAAGGAAAAATCGATTGTGCGAAAGCGCGGGACCGCGAATCGGCAATGATTTTCAAACAGGCCTTGCTGCGCAGCCAGCACGGCTTGCGCGTGTCAGTTGAATTCTCAACAGAGGGTGGTGCCGCGGATTTGCTTTCACCAAGCCCCTAATTCGATTTGACCCCAATACAAATGTTGCCAATTAAACCATTTCTTAGGTGGTAAGCAAAAACATCAACCGAGCCGCGCTTTCCGTTATCATAGGGGTAATGCAATCTCGGATTCCCACATGAGTTCTCACAAACCTTTTTCCATGATCCGCGAATTTCACTTGGCGGATTGGTTTACCCTCGGTAATGCGTTCTGTGGCGTCGGAGCACTATTTTCGGCGATGACCTATTTGCAGACCAGCGATGTGTTGCATCTGTATTTTGCATGCGGATTGATTCCATTTGCGCTGCTGTTTGACATCCTGGATGGCCGCATCGCCCGTTGGCGTCAAAAAAGCTCCGCCATGGGACGCGAACTCGATTCGCTGGCCGACGTGATTTCGTTTGGTGTGGCCCCGGCGGCTATCGCCTACGCCTGCGGCATGCAAGGCCTGTACGACCGCGCAATCTTGCTATTCTTCGTCGCATGCGGCGTGTCGCGCCTGGCTCGTTACAACGTCACCGCAGAAAAGATGTCCGAAGGTGGCGACAAGGTCAAATATTTCGAGGGCACGCCAATCCCGACTTCAATGCTGTTGGTCGCCGTGTTGGCGGCGGCAGTTTGGCAGGGGGCGTTGGGCAAATTCATGTGGCTGGGCAGCATGGAAATTGGCAGTCTGCATCTTCACCCGTTGTCACTGATGTTCGCGGTGTCCGGCTCTTTAATGATCAGCCGTATCAGGATTCCCAAGCTATAAACTCACAGGCTGACGTTAATTACCGTCTAACAAAATCGACGTCAGCCCAGATTCAGTGAGACTTCATCATTTCCAGCTTGGCCGCATATAAATCATGTTGCTTAGGATTCGGGCTATTTTCCATCGCAACTTGTAATTGCCTGCGCGTTTCATCGAAATTGCCGAGATAATAATTGGCTAGCGCCAGCCAAAAATGGAACTGGTGATTGTAGGAGGCCCGATTGACTTCCTTCTTGAATTCAAGCCTGGCTTCGACGTAATTGTGCTCCCTCATTGCCGCCAAACCAAGATTAAAAAAGTAATACGGCGGATTCGGCTGGATTTCGGCGAGTCGATCCGCCAATTTCGATGATTCTTCGGTACGACCCAGCTTGGCCAAAACCTGGACTTGATTCGACATCGCCAGCAAATTATCGGGTTCGCGCTCCAATACCCGCCGGAAAACCTGTTCCGCTTGCGCCAAGTTATGATGCCGGCTGTAAATGACGCCCATGGTGTTATACGCGCTGAGATATGACGGGGTATATACCATCGCAGCCCTCACCCACCAGTAAGCATCATCCAGCTTGTCTTTCGCCAGCGCTTCGGCAGCGCGATTATTCAAATACATGGCGACGATGACATCCTCCCCGATATCTTCAAGTATCTCCCCACTGGCATTCTCAAAGGACCCGAAGTCGATTAATTTGGCGGGTTCGCGGCCGTTGTTGGCAGACGAGGTATTGCCAAGAGTCAGATTGACATGGCCGATCTTGAATTCAATATTCTGGTTGCGATCCCATACCTCGCCAAAGCTGACCGCATGAAATTGAACCGGTACGTGCATCTGTTTGGCAAATGCAGCAGTCATAATGGTATAAGAAAGACAATTGCCGGATCGGAGCCGGAAAACGTCGGCCGCGTTGTGGGTTTGCACTGCGTCGTAGGCGAATTTCCTGTGACCCGGGCTGTACAACGCATTGGCCAGCGCCATTACTTTACCGTCCATCATTTCTTTACGAGCGACCTCGTTATCGAGGAAGCTCTGCATGCCTGCATCCAGTGCAAAGATGTCATCGACATCGATGCGCTCCGAGGGCGGAGCAAACAAGGCATCGTTGAACAGGTTTTGCTGCTTTTCTGGAAGAACAACCGGTTCCGAGACGCAGGCGGCGAGTAAAAAGCAAAGCAACAGGCTGGCAAAATTCTTCATTTGACGCATCCTTGGTTAAGCTGCGACTCAACAAAAAAACTTATCCTCGGCGGCACTAATACTAGCCCTTCATTCTCGACACCAAGAACAATCCGATCGATCTTTGCTCAACCTCCCTTTAAGTATATTGTATATCGGCACGATTTCAACAATTTCCCTAATCGGCCAGGTTACAGAAATGATGATTGTTGGTATGCACCGAGTTATCAATGACGCGCAAGATGGTTGGATCGATTTCGGTTACCTTGGGATCGAGGATGCCGCATTTGCGCGCTGCCTTGCGCAAATCGATGTCCACTCCCAGATATTCAAAGACGATCCGGGCGCACGCGATCGGGCGTTGATTTCCCGATGAAACTCCCAGCATCAGCCCGGATAGTCGCTGCAATTTCTTTTTGTAACCCGGGAACAGCACGGTTTGGGTAATTTCACTGTCGCTCAAACTCTCGTAATCGACCAGGAAAATGCGATCATTCAAGTAAAATGCGCAACCGAGATATTTCATGCGATAGACCTCGCCGAGGTAGGCGTTCTGCGGAAAACGCTCGAAACGTTCGTAGTAGACGCCGTTGCCTTCCTTGAATATCCGCACCAGGCCGCGTATCACGCGGCCGTAGACCGTCATCGAATTGTAGTACTCGAAGTAGTAACCGAGGTAACGATCGAACTTCCCCTGCGACTGCTCTTGCAGGCGCTCAACATGTTCTACATAAGGCCCATAAGTCGGTTTCTGTTCCTGCCTGACCTCGATCAATTTGCGAAACTGATCACGCTGCAAATAGATTTCAGTCGGTTCAAGACCGAAAAAATCGCATATTTTCTGCAGGATGAACGACGATGGGGTCGTGGTGCCGTTGAGATAGCGATTGAACTGCGCCCGATTGATTTCCAGCTTGCGGCATACTTCTGCAACCGAGCGATAATACCCACAGGCAAAACGTAAATTTTCACAAAATTCCACTTGCGATGCATGTACTGATTGCACAACCGGCTTTAAAGCTCGAATCGCCATACGCTTCCGCTCCTGTAAAAAGCTTGAAAATCCACATATCCGGTACATTACTACCAGCAATTTATGGGCTGGAAGGCGAATATTCCTTCTCACTTACACCATAATGGTGCTACATGACGCTAGTTTAGCACCAAAGAGTATCTGCTTGCATCAGCCAGCGAAATCGCTTTTTCAGCACACACCCTTTAAAGTCACCCTAGTTTTTCGTTGCCATTATCCACGGCGCGAAATCGTTACGTGTGGCTACCGCCCACAGTGACCAATAACAAGATATTCCTGGGGAAATGTATGCCTGCGTCGGACGATTTTCTATTTGCTGATTTTTTGATGGACCAGAAGTTTCGCATCACAACTGAAATACTCGAATTATTTGTAACCAATCCTTCGCAAGACTTGAGTATTGCCTATCTGGTGGAATACACCGGGCATACTACGCGTGAAATCACGCAGATCTGCAGAAAATTGCAGCTTGCAGGACTGGTGCAGCCGGCCAAGAATTCATCCAAAGTGTGGATGCTGGTGTGTGACCCCAGCACCATCACGTTGGAAGATGTATATCGTGGAATGATTGCGAATAGTCAACCGACCCCAAGCCCCGCTAACCCGGAGATGGAGCGCACGCGCAGCGTCGATTTGCTTATTATGCAAGCAACTATGGAAGTCAACCAATCAATTTTCAAGCATCTGCGCCAATTCTCCTTGGGGCGCCCCAGAAACAGTCATTTTTCCATTGTGCGACGATAAAAAATCATGCCGCACCAACGATAAACTCCGCCAAACCTCTTACCGAGAGTTAGGGTTTTGCCCGCTAACAAACTGTTAGCGGGCTTTTTTTATGTGCTTATTCATATTCATGAATTTCTCACGAATCTTTCATGATTAAGCGCACATACAAAAGAATTCCGCCACAAATTGCTGCTAAAGGTCTATCTACAATGTAGCATCAGTGGACACTGATCACAAAATCTCGCGCAAATCAATTCACGGAAAAACAACAATACGATAGGGCAACAGGCATTAACATTGATACCTCGTCCATTCGTCCAACGGATTAAAACGGTTTGCGCGAATGAAATGATTTTCCGTATTTGGCACGTAAGGGTTTGTAATGAGTGTGGCAGGATCACTTCAGTATGACGAGGCACACGTTTGGCAGATGAACCTGGAAAATCCGATCTGGGATAGGTTCGTCACGGTCTTGAGCGATGCGGAACGCGAAAAGGCGGCGCGCTTTCGCACGCCCAAGCTGCAGCAACATTTCAGCCGCTGCCGCAGCGCGCTGCGGCTGATATTGAGCCGCTACGTCAATCAAGCGGCATCCGAATTGAATGTGCACTATGGTCAACATGGCAAACCAGAATTGACCGATCACCGCGTGCAATTCAACCTTTCCCATAGCGGCGAGCATGCCTTGATTGCAATTTCTGGGCATGCGCTGGGGGTCGATCTGGAATTCACGGGCAAGAAAAATGTCGACCTGGACGGACTGATCGACATGGTGTGCCATCCGAATGAAAAAACGACTTTAATGCGACTGCAGGAAACGGAAAAGTCGGCGCAGTTTTATCGCCTGTGGACGCAAAAAGAAGCGTATTGCAAAATGCTCGGACTAGGGCTCCAACAATCGCTGCCTGCCTTGCATTTCAAGGCGACTGAGTGCGATGCCGTGCAACAAGTTTGCGCTGAAGGGTGCGATTCCACGCCTCCCCATTTTGTTCACAGGCTAAGCTTGCTGGATGATTATGCCGCCAGCCTATGCTTACCGCTGGAGAAGCCGCGCATCGCATTTTTCACGGCTTGATTGCACAGGGATTGCCCACAAATCGTGTGCAATCCCTGTGCATTTTCCGCTCACTCTTCCTGAGTCACCGGCAAGCGCTGCAACTGCTGCGGCATCTCGGCCAGATACCAGGTCAACATCGCCAGCAGCGCGACTTGGCGTTTGAGATTGTCGGGATCGACCTTGTCGAGCGTGTCGGCGGCGGTATGGTGGTAATTGAAATAGCTGCGCACGTCGACCAGTGGTTCAAAGGACGGCACGCCGGCAGCTTCCAGCAAACTCAAATCACCGCTGCCGAGATGTTCTTCGCGCTGGACGACCGGCGCACCCAAGGGACGCAAGGCCGGCTTCAACGATTCGAATAATTTCGCGTCGCCAAGTACCACACTGGAATAAAAACCCATTGGCCGACCGGCACCAGAATCGGTTTCTATCGCCGCAAATTGATTTTTCAGATTATCGCGATTGGCTGCGGAATATGCCTTGGCGCCGCGCTGGCCGTTTTCTTCATTCATCCAGGCCACCACCCGCACCGTGCGACGCGGATGCAATCCGAGGCGCTTGAACACATCCGCCACCCCCATCGCCACGGCAATCCCGGCACCGTCATCGGTGGCTCCTTGGGCCAGATCCCAAGAATCGAGATGCCCGGAGACGATCACGATCTCATCAGCCCTGCCATCCTTGTCGCTCTTGCTGCGTCCCGGCAAATCGGCAAGCACGTTGTCGCTGTCGACATCCGGCAAGGTTTGCGGGGTCAGTGTCAGATGCATCTTGAGGCTGCCCTTGGCGGCCAGGCGCGTCATCAACATCGCATCTTCCGCCGCAACTGCTGCGGCTGGAATGGGATTGCCATCCTTACCCCAAGCAGTCATGCCGGTATGCGGCAAGCGGAAGTCGGCGCCGCCCACAGACCGCACCAACGCCGCCACTGCACCAAGTTTGGCGGCCGCTGCGGGGCCGACAAAGCGGTAATACCCGGCCTCACCGTAGGCATTGCCGGCGCGCCCGCTTTCCGCCAGGTGTTCATCGAAGGGCACGTCAAACAACACGATGCTGCCCTTGGCCGCCAATGCCCTGGCATTCAATTCATCCATGCTATGCACCACCAGCACTGGCGCGATCAGGCCGTTCGCAGGTGTGGCACTGGAACCGCCGAGCGCAGTCAATACAAGTCGTTGCGACAATCCGGCTGGCCGCCCCGGATAATCAACCAATTCCGCCGTTTCGACGCCGCGCACCCAGTGCGGGACTTTCACCGGCTGCAAGCTCACCTGCATGCCGATGTTGCGCATATCCTCGGCGACCAGCGCCACCGCTGCAGCGGCGCCGGGAGAACCGGATAGGCGCGGCCCGATGCGATCAGTCAACTCGGTCAGGCGCTCGTACGCAAAGTCGCTGCTCAGGGCAGCTTCGCGGATGCGTGCCAGGGTCGCCTGATCAACCGCAACCTGATCGTCCGCCGCAATTGCGACGCTTGCAGTCATCGCGCAGATAGCCGAAATGATCGTGCGCACTACCAAACTTGATTTTCTCAATTTCATTCCGATTCCATTTCAAATGAGAAGGTTCATTCGACTTACCACATTCTGACGCGCGCATCGGGTGCCAAGTACAAACCCTGCCCCGGTTTCACATCAAACGCCGCGTACCAGGCATCGAGATTGCGCACTGTCGCCACCCGATACTGTGCTGGTGCATGGCCGTTGGTGGCAATTTGTCGGCGCAAGGCTTTTTCCCGTGACTTATCGCGCCAGCTTTCGGCGTAGGCAATGAAAAATTGCTGGTCGGCGGCCTTCGATGGGTCTGCCAACGACGCGTGATAGGCGTCATAAGCCGCTGTGAGGCCAGCCAGGTCGGCAATATTTTCACTCAAGGTTTGTTGTCCGTGCACAGCCAGGTCGGGGAATGGATGATAGGTGGAAAATTGCGCGGCCAATGCCGCCGACGACTTTTTGAAGTGCGCCAAATCCTCGGCAGTCCACCAGTTGCGCAAACGCCCTTGGGAATCGAATTGACTGCCTTGGTCATCGAAGCTATGGCTGATTTCATGCCCGATCGTCGCGCCAATGGCGCCGTAGTTGATCGCATCGGCGGCGGCCGGATCAAAAGTTGGCGCTTGCAAAATGCCCGCAGGGAAATTAAGTGCATTCTGCAAAGGCAGATTCACGGCATTCACCACTTGCGGCAACATCGCCCATTCGCTGCGGTCAACCGGCTTGCCGAATTTTGCAATTTCGCGGCGATACGCAAACTCCTCTGCCCGCATGCTATTGCCAAGCGCATCGCCGGCGACAATCTCCAGCCCAGTATAGTCATGCCAGTGTTCAGGGTAACCGACACCGACATACAGCGTCTTCAACTTTTCCTTGGCTTCAATCTTGGTGGCAGGCGCCATCCACTCCAGACGATCGATGCGTTGCGCAAAAGCGTTGATGATATTGGCGACCAGCGCTTGCACCTTGGCCTTGGCTTCCGGCGGGAAATAACGATCGACGTACAAGTGGCCGACCGAATCGCCTACTGCCAGGTTGGTTTCCTCGACTGCGCGTTTCCAGCGTGCCGACTGCTCCGGCGTGCCGGACAGTGCCGTGCCATAAAAGGCAAAATGCGCATCGGAGTATGCCTTCGGCAAGGTAACCGAAAAATGATTAATGGCGTGGAAACTCAAATAATCTTTCCAGACCGCGAGTGACATCGATCCAACCAAGGCCGCTTCGCCCTTGAGCGCGCCTGGGTGCCAGACCGCGAAACTTGGCCGGCCGGACAAGCCTGCGCCATCGAAGAACGCAGCCCAATCCATGCCATGCGCCTTGCTGGAAAAATCATGGCTGGTCCAGGTATTGTCGGCCTTGACGATATCTTCCGAATCTTCGCGGCTGGCATGCGTCAGCGCAATTTTATGCTCCAGATCGAACACATTTGCTGCGCGCTTGCCGGCGTCCTTGTAGCCAGCCAGTGTGAACACGGCGGTAATGTGTTCCAGATACTTGGCACGAATGCCCGCCATCTTGGCATCTTTGGCCAGATAATACTCACGGTCCGGCAAACCCAGTCCGCCCTGCAGCAAATACGCCTGGTAGTTTTGCGGATCATGGAGGCCTTGCGCAACCCATAGCCCAAACAGATTCTCAGTAGAGAAATTGGTCATATTCAAAGGATCGACATCGGCACGCAATGTGCGGCCCAACAAGTGCGACAACTCGGTTTTGTTGGACACCGCCGCAATCTGTTTCAGCAACGGCTGCAATGAGGTCAAGCCCTTGGCTTCAATTCCTGCTTCGTCCATGAATGCGGCATAGTAGGTGCCAACCCGGCGCGCATCGGCAGAAGTATTGGCGCCACCCTTGGCGGCATCTTCAATCAGTTGCGCGACGCGCTTGTCGGTCACTTCAGCAATTTCGCCGTCGATACCCCAATGGCTCTTGTCGGCCGGAATCTCGGTGGCGTCGATCCAGCCGCCATTGACATAGGCATTGAAGTCGTCTCCCGGCTGCACACTTGGTTTCATACCGTTGATCGTATAGGCTGCAGGCAATTCAAATCCTGCTGCCGCAGCCCAACTGGGGGCACAGACGGATACTGCAAACGCGATCGCCGCGATCGGTGTGCGCCGCAACATTTTGCCTAAGCCGGCTCTGGAATGGGGTGCCCGAAAATACATGCTCGTCCTCGTGAGAGTTGAAGGTTATCACTCGTCGGTATCGACCAGCCATTTTGCGGCAGTCGACCAATTTACCGGACGGAGTCGCCGATAAAGGAGCAAATAATACATCAAGAGGACGAATGCCGGTAAAGGTCAATCAAAGACCAATTTCAGCAAACGCCGCACGGGGCGGCGTTTGAATGTTTCAAGCCTGGTTCGTGATTTGCAAATTGCCGGCGTGACCCACAACACTCACCGTCTTGTTTGACAAGCTGAAAAAAGCAATGGCGTCCCCGAGCAAGCGCGCTTGCTGCTGCAAACTATCGGCCGCCGCGGCGGCTTGCTCCACCAATGCGGCATTTTGCTGCGTGGTGCCATCGATATCGCTGATAGCACGGTTGACATGCTGGATATCGCTACTCTGGGCTTGGTTGGAATTCGATATTTCATTGACGATATCCGCGACTCGCCGAGACGAATTCGTGATGTCGTTCATGGTCGACCCCGCCGCTTCGACGAATGCATTACCATCATTGACTTGCTTGACGGTCTCGCCGATCAATTGTTTGATTTCCTTGGCGGCGGTGGCGGAACGCTGCGCCAACGTTCGCACTTCGCCTGCGACCACCGCGAAGCCGCGCCCCTGCTCACCTGCGCGCGCAGCTTCCACCGCCGCATTGAGCGCCAGGATGTTGGTTTGAAAGGCAATGCCGTCGATCACGCTGATGATATCGACGATCTTGCCGGAGCTGCTCTTGATCGCCGTCATAATCGCAACCACCTGCTGGATATCGCGATTTCCCTGGTCGGCAACGGCTGCAGCCGAGGTCGATAATTGTTTCGCTTGGCGCGCGTTTTCGTCGTTTTTACTAACGACCTTGGTCAGGTCGGCCATTGCATTCGCGGTTTCTTGCAGCGCACTGACTTGAGCCTCGGTGCGCGCCGACAAGTCATTATTGCCCATCGCTATTTCCCTGGAAGCCGTATCGATACTCTCAATCCCTTCCAGCACCCGACCCACCGTCATCACCAGATTGGCATTCATGCTTTGCAATGCAGCCAGGAGTTGGCCAATTTCATCGCCCTGATTCACCTGTATCGTGGCGCTCAAGTCACCGTGCGCGACCCGGTCAGCAAGCTCGACTGCATACCGCAACGGTTGCACGATACTGCGCGTCAACAGCAGTGCCAGGGCACCGCCAATGACAATCGCCAACGCACCGAGTGCCAGCATGATCCAGCGGCTGGTTCGATAGACGCTGGCGGCATCAACTGCGATTAATTTTGCCTCTTCTTTTTCAAAATCAAGCATGATGCGAATTGCCTTCGCATAGTCCTTGAACGTAGCGTCCATTTGCGTGCCGACCAGTTGGTCGACTTCCATCGTTTTGCCAACCGACTTCAATTTGAATACTTGCTCACGCACTGCGCCGTAGGCAGCACGTTGATGATCGATGGTATCGAGCATCGCATTTTCGTCGGCAGTTTTTTGTAGTCCATGCATCTTTACCTGGATTTCACCGATCGATTTGTCGCCAGCATCCAGCTGTGCTTGAAAATATTCGCCAACTTCCACGCTATCGCTCTTCGCAATGGCAACGGCGCGCGTGCCGTTCTGATCGACCGCACCTAACCAATCGGCGGCAATTTGTTGTTTCGCTAATTTATCGCTGACCAGGTAATCGGCCATGTCGTTGACGGCCTTCAGGCGCCACAGTGCGATTCCGGTAATCGCTGCCATGACAATCAATACAACTAGGAATGAAAGAAAAAGACGGGGGGCAATGCGGAGTTGGGGCAACTTCATAAGGGGAATTCCGTTTCTGAGGCATGTGCAATACAACGTTCCAGCTTACATAGCTATTACGACAGAATAGTTACAAAATAAGCGCAAACTCGAATAAATCAATTTTCCACATCAAGTCTTTGCCACATCGCCAACAATATTGTTAATGATTAAGCAAATTACTTGTTGCAATTGAATGCAACATGAAAAGATGACGGCCTTACTCAACCTATTGATAATGATCTAAGATAACTTTGCTATGCATTCGTCCAGCACTTAAAGTCGTTCGTTCTATCACCCCCATCATGATTGACCTTATCGCATGAGCAACAATCAACCGGAAATTTCGTGCGCTACCGAACAACCGGATTTTTCGGCCATGCAAGCGCTGATTGCACTGTTGAATCAAGATCGTTTGATAGAAGGAGAAGCCGCTGCAACTGAGATGACCGAGCGCTTTCCGCAACATGGCTTCGGCTGGAAACTCCTAGGTGTCATCCTAAAATTGCAGCACCGGCATGGCCCTGCCCTGCGGGCAATGCACCGCGCGGCGCAGTTGCTGCCAAACGATGAAGAAGCGCACAGCAATCTTGGCATGGCATTGGCGGAGGCGAACGAATTGTCGGCAGCTGAAATTTTTCTGCGGCACGCGGTGACGCTCAATCCTCGTCATGCGCAAGCCCTTAGTAATCTCGGAAATCTCCTCAGCCGTCAAGGCCGCTTGGCGGACGCGGAGGCTTGTCAGCGACAGGCACTGGAAATCGAACCCAATTACGTTGCGGCACTCTGCAATCTCGGCAGCACGCTGCATGATCTAGGGCGAATCGATGAGGCGAACGCAAGTTATCGCCGCGCGCTGGAAATCGAACCAGATTGTGCGCAAGCACAGTGGAACGCCAGCATGAGTAAATTATTGACGTGCAATTTTGCCGAGGGTTGGGAGCAATACGAATGGCGTTGGCAAACCGATGCCTTCCTCACAACAAAACGCCACTTTACCCAAGCGCAATGGTCGGGTCGGCAAAGTTTGCAAGGCAAGACTATCCTGCTACACGCCGAACAAGGCTTGGGCGATATCTTGCAATTCTGCCGTTATGCCAAGATAGTCGCGGCGCATGGCGCCACGGTTATCCTGCAGGTGCCGGCTGCGCTGAAAACGGTTTTGTCCGGCTTGGCTGGCGTCACGCGCCTGATCACCGATGATGACCCGTTGCCTGCGCTTGACTTGCATTGTCCGCTGCTGAGTCTACCGCTGGCATGCGGCACCACGCTCGCCAGCATACCGGCAGATATCCCCTATCTGTTTGCGCAAGCTTCAATCACGGCCATGTGGCGCGAACGCCTGCCTGCTACTCATTTGCCGCGCGTCGGCGTCGCATGGTCAGGAAATCCGCTGCATCGGCATGATTACAAGAGGTCCATTGCGCTGAGCGACTTCGCCGATTTATTTGACGCTCAATCGCAATTTGTTTGCTTGCAAAAAGAGGTGCGCAACAGCGACCAGAACGTTTTAAATGCACACCCCGATCTCGTTTATTTCGGCGATGCGCTGCAAGACTTTGCACAGACTGCTGCCTTGATCGATTTGCTGGATTTGGTAATTACGGTTGACACCGCCGTCGCGCACCTAGCTGCAGCGATGGGCAAGACGGTATGGATATTATTGCCGTTTCAAGCCGATTGGCGTTGGCTGATGCAACGCTCAGATAGCCCGTGGTATCCCAATGCGCGATTATTCCGGCAAACTGGGATAAATGATTGGAGTAATGTGATTAGTGAAGTCCAGTACGCGCTTGAAAATAACGAATACCGCTAACACTTGGTTTCAAGCCCCTAATCTTACTCGGCTCTCCAAACCCAGCCAAATAATGCTTGCAACTGTGCTTTACGCTCAAACGACATGTGCGCTCTTTTTTTCTTTGAGTACTTATCGTAAAAGCCTGAAAATCGGTTTGGCATTAGTGTGCACAAAAAATCATCGTTGAATACGATTGAAGCAACTCAACTTTCCTCATCGCGGAGAGTATCAGGAATGTCTTGATGGGTATGCAGAACGCGCCAAATTTCGATCGTGTTTGAAAGTTCCATATAGAAGACCATATAGGGAAATCGCTTGCTCAGCCAGAATCTCAATCCTGGGATATCCAGTTCGTGGGCGTATCGAGGTGGCCCGGATTTGGGATGCTTTTGAATGTATTCAACTGCCTGCTGTAACGAATCAACAAATGCCAGGGCGTACTCTGGCGCATTGATCAGCAAGTACTCGACAGCGCTATCAACATCTTCATCCGCTTTGCGCCGCCGAACTACCGGCTTCATACGTCCGAATGGGATTGACGTTTGCGAATGGTTTTACGCAGCGAGTCAAAATAATCTGCATCAGCAGCACCAGTGACAGGAGATGCAGCTCCCTCCAAAAGAAGGGTACGTAGCTGAAGCCGATCCTTGTCGCGCCGAATCAAGTCACGAACATACTCGCTCGACGTGCCATAGCCCGACGATGTAACCCGTTGATCGACAAAATCTTTGAGGGAGTCCGGGAGGGAGATATTCATCGTAGTCATAGAAGTATAGTCTAGTCGTTTGGCAAAATTTGTCAATTTCTTCCAGATATATCGCTATTTGATTTGGACACTTCCCTAAGCCAAGGCCTGGAAAATCAAGTCCAACTCATCCTTGACTTCATCAAGCAATGCAGTCGCGGCGGCTTGATTCAGATTCAGCAATACCAATCCCGGTGGCAGCGTCGCCCAATCGACCAATGGCTCCCGATCCAGATGATGATGCGCATCCAAGATGTCCGCAGCCATCACCACGTCTGTCAAGTCGGGCGGTCCGCGATGGGTGCGCTCCAAATCACGGTGATCCAGCACGGCGACCCGGATTTCATCAGCGACATCCCAACTTTCCAAAATGGCGGCGCCGATGCTCAAATGCCAGCGATCGATCAAATCCCAGAGAGCCTTCTTGTCGACAAATATATCGGCGAACGAATGCGCGCGATTCAAGATATAGAATTTGCCAATGTCATGCAACAAGCCGGCAATCATGGCCGAGTCGGAATTCAAGCGGGTTAGCTTATGAGCCGTCACAAACGATAATGCCGCCACGCGGATGCTGCGATTCCACAAGCCATTGATCAATTGCGATGCGTCTGATGTCGACTTGGTTTGCACCAATTGCTTCATGCCGACCGCAATCGCGACGTTGCGAACCATTTCGAACCCCAGGCGCACGGCAGCTTGGCGCAAATCGTTGGTCTGGACACTGGAACTGTTGTAGGCGACGGAATTGGCGAGACGCAAAATTTGCGCCGACAACACCGGCTCGGCGCCGATGATGCGGGCCACTTTTTCGATGGAAGCATTGGCGTCGTTCAAGGCGCGCCGGATCTTCAGGGTCGCCGTCAACGATGTAGGGAACAGCAATTCCTTGGAAGAAAGCTCGGTCGCGAGACTCTCCAGGAATTCAAATTCCTTCAATCGATCTTCACTCATGATTCATCCTTGTCCGCGTGTCCAATTATGTCCGCGCAGGGCTGCGACAGAATCGGGAATGCAAGGGCATATCTGCATTATATCGTCGGCTCGAATTTACGTGTGGAAACATATGGCAGGCTGCAATTTGGCTGATATCGATTGATTATATTAAAAAAAGCCCAAATCCTTCGAAGAAATTGCAAATTTTTCATCAAAACCCGCCAAGACATCGGTTTCAGCCTAAAATAGGGGGTACAGGTCCAAGCTTTGATCGCTTGAATTATCGGGCTCCCGCCCCAAACTGCGGGTTATCAATTAAGGAGTCACCATCATGTTTACAAAATCCGTGATCGGACCCGCGTTACTGACGCTTTCATTGTTTGCCGCCGTACCAGCCCTTGCTGCCGGATCAGATCCGTCTATCGATCAGGTCTATCAGGCCGCAACAGCTGGCCGGTTTGATGATGCCCAGACGATGATGGATAAAGTGCTGCATGATCATCCCAACAGCGCCAAGGCCCATTACATCGAAGCCGACTTGCTGGCAAAGCAAAACCGCTTGCGCGATGCGCAGACGGAACTCAACACTGCCGAGCGGCTTGACCCAAGCTTGAAGTTCGCCAAGCCACAGGCTCTGCAAGAATTGCAATCGATTATTTCTGGTCCGCAGCATGTCGTGCAGCAGGCTCGCCCAGTGTATTCGCAACCAGTCTATCAACAGCCTGTGGTGCGCACCGTCTCCAACAATAGTGGTAGCAGCATGATGTCCATCATTGTCATTATCGGTTTGGTTGCTTTATTCTTCTTTATCTTGCGCATGATCGGGCGCCGCAATACCGTAGTGACCGGCGGCTATCCTGTCGGTTACGGGCAAGGCGCCAACATGCAGGGCGGTTATGGGCCGGGCATGATGGGCGGCCAAGGTGGTGGCGGTATCGGCTCCGGGATATTAGGGGGATTGGCGACCGGTGCAGCAGTAGGCGCTGGAATTGTTGCTGGAGAAGAACTCATGCATCACTTCACCGACCGTGACCGCACCGAAACAGTCTATGATACGCCACAAAATAACAATTACACCCAGCAACAGGATGACATGGGCGGCAACGATTTCGGTGTTTCCGACAGTTCGTCCTGGGATAGCGGCGGTGGTGGCGGTGGCAGCGACGACTGGAATTAATTCACTTTAACAATGCCGGGGGCGCACCCGCTGCTTCCCGGCAATATCTCGCCGCAAACTCCATGCGGCATGTCGCTTCCTATCCCTATGCAAAATCGCCTTCCTGTCGAACTTTCCAAATCCTATCGCTTGCTCAATCATGGTCCTACCGTGCTGGTCAGCAGCGCTCACGGAGGCGTCAGCAATATCATGGCGGCGTCCTGGTCGATGCCTCTCGACTTCCTACCGCCCAAGATTTGCGTGGTGATCGATCGCAAAACCTTGACCCGCGAGCTGGTTGATGCTTCCGGCGAATTTGCGTTGAATATACCGTCGCGCATGCTGGCGGAAACCACGCTGGCGGTCGGTTCCAAATCGGGCCGCGAGGGCAACAAATTCAGCGAATTGGGCTTGCATACCTTTGCTGCAGAGAAAATAGCTGCCCCTTTGCTGGAAGGCTGTGTCGGCTGGCTCGAATGCCGCGTTATAGCCGAACCGCACATACAGGAAAAATACGACTTGTTTATTGGCGAAATAATCGCTGCCTGGGCCGACCCGCGTGCATTCAAGGATGGTCATTGGTCGTTCGAAACGGGTAGTTCGCGCAGCATTCACTATATTGCCGGCGGCAATTTCTTTGAAACCGGTGAGGCATTCGAGGTGACAGACAGCTAAACGGTAATTGCATTCTGGATTAGAATCTAACGCAACGGCGTCGGCTTTCGGCGTTACCTGATCAGGATATCAAGACAAGGAGATGGCTATGCTCTTAACGCTGATTGGCTGGTGCGTCCTGTTTGTATTGTGTTGGCCGCTAGCCCTGCTGGCACTGATCCTGGCGCCGCTGGTGTGGCTGCTTTCCCTGCCGTTGCGCCTGATAGGCATCAGCCTGGACGCCGTGTTCGCCTTGCTGAAAACTATCCTGTTCCTACCGGCTCGTTTGTTCGGCTATCGCGGGCGGGCGTAAGCCCAGCGCCATGCATCTCCACGCTTTTCGCCTGGTGCCGGGCGACGACCTGAAACAAGCGCTGCTCGCCTACTGCACAGAACGGCACATCGCCGCGGCTTGTATTGTCAGTTGCGTGGGTAGCTTGCAGCATGCGATCATTCGCTTTGCTGATCAAGGTGGCGGTACCGCAATTCACAAGAAACTTGAAATCGTCAGCCTGGTTGGCACGCTCGGATGCGATGCCTGTCATCTGCACATCGCCTTGGCCGACGATCAAGGCCAGGTAATTGGCGGACACTTGATGGCAGGGTCCATCATCTATACCACTGCTGAAATCGTGCTCGGCGCCCTGCCGGAGCTGCGCTTCGAACGAGAATTGGATGCCGCAACCGGGTACCAGGAATTACGCGTCGTCGCCACGCCCCTGCAAAACTAGCCAGCGCCCCGATACAATCGGGATCCCTTCAAAATATCTTGCAGAACCCCATAAATATGGTATGGCAATTGCCTTCCTTACCGAATAAGCTGTGCGCAGATTTGGATATCTGTAAAATCAAGGAAGATGAATACCATGATTTACTCCGCGCCAACTGAAGCGAATTTATGTCTTGAATGCCGAGCGATCGACAGCGCCCGCATGCATCTGGTGAATCAATGCCTGCGTTCGCATCCGCCTACAATATTAATGACTAAAACACCGACGGCATCGGCCAACCTGTCCCTCGTATTCGGCCCATCAATTGTGCGGAAGAAATACCTGTGCTCGCATCTTTGCACACAAGCATTTCCGATCAGCTATGGGGTCAATCGCCTCTGGTATGGACGGGCCTTGGTCAGTTTGCGTACCCATGCGCAAGCATCGATGAGAGCAACGGCCTCGTGACGCGGTAACGGCAACCGTTTCCATGCGCGCCAAACGGTGAGACGGCAAGTCTCTGAACCGGCGTTAATTTCCTGCAACAACCACTCCGTATTCTCCCGCCGTTTTCTCTTCGGGATTACAATTCCTGTTTCTGCCCGTCATGCGCCGTATGCATCGCCGGATGACCCGCGTTCGCATAGTCCATCATTCAGGAGTGACCAACCGTGACCATTGAACTCAAACGCGTACGACCTGCGGCAACCGCGCAAACCATCCAGATCGGCAAGCACAACCTGACGGCCGACATGACATTGCCTGAAGGCGGCGCCGAGGAAGGCCCCAGCCCGCACGATTTCTACGACGCGGCCTTGGGCGCCTGCAAGGCTTTGACGGTGCTGTGGTACGCCAACAAGAAAGGCATTCCGGTCGACGATATCCGTACCAGCATCCGCCGCGATAGCTCAGCGGAAAAGTCCGGCATTTATCGACTCGCTGCGACCTTGCATGTCAGTGGCGCTTTAAGTGATGAGCAGATCAAGGAATTGGAATCCGTGGCCGGAAAATGCCCGATCCATAAATTAATGACTGCCATCACCACTGAAATCAGCACCGTTGTGGAGCGCCAGACATGACGCTCTCAACGATGCTTACCGGACACGAGCATGATCTCGGCGACGGCTTCGTCGTGCGCCTCCTGCTACCCGCAGCCGCGCGCCAATCGGTCGGGCCATTCCTGTTCTTCGATCACTTCGGGCCGATTCAAATCCAACCCGGCAAAGGCAACAACGTCCGCCCCCACCCGCATATCGGCTTGGCTACCGTCACTTATTTGTTCGACGGCGCCATCACGCATCGCGATTCACTGGGCAATACGCAGCAGATCGAACCGGGCGCAATCAATTGGATGACTGCCGGACGCGGCATCGTGCACTCGGAGCGCGAGCCGGAATCCCTGCGTGGCACCGCCTATTTGCTGCATGGGATTCAATTGTGGGCAGCCCTGCCGATCGACAAGGAAGAAATCGCGCCGAGCTTCACGCACACCGCAGCCAACCGCATTCCTTCCCTGCAAATCGACGACGCGCAAATCCGCGTGCTGATCGGCACGGCATTCGGCAAAATCTCGCCGGTCGAAACTTTCTCGACAACGTTCTATCTCGACATTCAATTGCCCGCTAACGGAGTGCTGAATCTACCGGCACTGGCACCCGAGATGGCGATTTATGCGATCGACGGCGACTTGCAACTAGGCGACGACAAGTTGGCCATGCATGCGCTGGGCGTGCTGGCGCCGGATGGCGTGACCCGCATCCAATCCGCAACGGCAACGCGCCTCGTCGTGCTGGGCGGCGAGCCATTGGAATCGAGGCGCCTGATGTGGTGGAACTTCGTGTCCAGCCGCAAGGAACGCATCAATCAGGCAGCCGACGACTGGCAGGCGCAGCGCATGGGCAAGGTTGACGGCGACAGCGAATTCATTCCCCTGCCGCCGATGAAGAAAGCGCCGTGACTACGCCTGCTGGCGCGCCAATGGATTCGGCGTTGGCTCAGCGATCTTGGTCAACGTATTGTGGTCGGTATGATGAAACGGTTCGGTCTTGCCGCGTATCATCATCACCGTGTCTTCGTCGTATGACCAGGTACCGTCTGGATTAATGGTCACCTTGATGCGGTATTCCACTGTCTTGAATGCATAATCGAGAAATGGCGTTGAGCAGATGCCGTAGGTTTTGGAGTCTCGGCTGGCGATCAATTCGAAGCTGGTGGCGTCGGCCGTCGCTTTCCCTACCGCCATCGCCGCCTGCGCGCGTGGAATCGTCAAAGTCTGAATCACGGTGCCGGCCGCCGGCTCCCACAGCCAATAACCGACCTGGTCATGATAAGTCTTGACCTGATCCGGTTTGACAATATGGACGTGGTAACGCAAACCATAAAACACTTGCGGTCCATTGGTTTGCGGGTCGATCGGCTGCAATTCGATACGCTCGACAAAAGCCTGCTTCCTCGGCCCATCGACCTTGGGCTTGACGTCCAAGCCGCGCATGCCCTCCCAAATTCCCGCCATGCCGGTCAACGGCCCCAAATTGTTCAAGGTATTGAAATCCAGATTCGCGGGTTCGGTGTAGATATCTTCGGGAAAATCGTTCATATCGGCTTTCAGAATGAGGACTCAGCGGAGCAGTTCGCTTGAAATCGCTCGACGCCGCATATTCCCTTGAGCCTGGCAATGACCCGATTAGCAAGCTATTATCAATATTGTGCCACCGTGATCGCGAAGTTTGCAACGCCTGGGGTAAAATCAGTCTCGCAGAACCGATACCGCGTTAACTTTCTTTGCCCGAGCAAGAACGGAACCTATGTCGGAACCAACACTCTCGCCCGAACCAGACCCCGAACATGCGTTGCGGTCACGGCGGTTTATACAGATAGCGTGTTTCACTGAAATCGCGCTCATCATACGGGTCGGCATCAGCGTAGCGGCGGCTGATTGGGAAGGTGCATGGACGCTGTCGGCTGGCCTTAGCGCGATATTGTTGTGTTTTTGGCTAAATCGCAAAGGAATGACAGAGGCAGCCAATCTGTTGCTTCTGGGCTCACTGACCATCGTGATTTCCTTCATGCTCTGGATCGGCGAAGGCATTTTCGACGTTGCAGTACTCGCCTACCCCACTATTCTGATCATGTCAGGCCTGCTGCTGCAACCACGGTATTTCTTTGCACAGTTTATCCTGATCCTCTGCGCGGTCACATTCATCACCTATACCGAACTAACCGGCTATCACCTATTCCAGACGACCGGCACCGCGTTCGTACGTGTCACCGACACTGTTTTGATCCTGGCCGTCACCGTTGGCTCGGTCTGGGTCATGACACATGATTTGCATCAGGTGTTACAACAATTAAAACAGGAAATCGCTCGCGCCCAAACATCGCAAGCCAGTCTCACCTTTCTGGCCCAACACGATGCATTGACCAGCCTTCCCAATCGCTTGCTGGGACGTGAATTGATTGAACAGGCAATTGCCCAGGCGCGCCGTAACAGCCGGCGTATCGCCTTGCTGTTCGTTGACCTGGACAACTTCAAAACCGTCAATGATTCGCTCGGCCATACGGCCGGCGATACATTCCTGATGGAAGTCGCGCAGCGCTTGTCGCAATCGGTGCGCGCGACCGACATCGTCAGTCGCCAAGGCGGCGATGAATTCCTGGTGGTCTTGACTGAAATCGGCGACCTCGATGCCATCAATACGGCAGCCACCAACATCCTCACACGCTTGACCGCATCATTTAGCATCAAGGATTTGCAAATTTCCACCTCATGCTCGATCGGAATTGCCGTTTTCCCCGATGATGGCAAGGACTTCGACACCCTGCTGCGCCTCTCCGACATCGGCATGTACCAGGCGAAGGAGTCGGGACGCAATATGTTCCGCTTTTACGACGAAAAAATGAATTCGAGCATTGCGCAAAACCTGCACCTGACATCGAGCCTGCGACAAGCACTGTTCAACAAGGAGTTTGTGCTGTACTACCAACCTGTGGTTGAATTGCAAAGCGGGCATTTAATCGGTGCCGAAGCCTTGATTCGCTGGCAACACCCGGAACGTGGCATGGTGCCGCCATTAGACTTTATTCCAGCTGCTGAACGCTCCGGATTGATTGTCGATATCGGAGAATGGGTCATCAACGAGGCGTGCCGGCAAATGACCGCTTGGCGCGCTGCCGGCGCACCGGAGTTTGTCATGGCCGTCAATATTTCGACAGTGCAGTTCAGACGCGGCAATATCGAACAAGTGGTCGCCAATGCCTTGGCGCTTTCCGGGCTCAATCCGGCTTGCCTGGAATTGGAACTCACTGAATCCACCTTGATCCAAAATGCCGAAGAATTCATCAAGACCTTGCATCGCCTGAAAACCCTGGGCATTCGTATTTCCATCGACGACTTCGGCACCGGTTATTCAAATCTCTCCTATCTGCAAAGGTTCGACGTCGACAAACTCAAGATAGATCAAAGCTTCGTCCGTCGGCTAGGCAATGGCACGCAAGATCGTGCAATCGTCAATGCGATCATACAAATGGCCAAGAGCCTGAATCTCACGACTACGGCAGAGGGTATCGAAGACGAAAATATCCGCCGCCAATTGATCGAGTTGGGGTGCGACCAGGGGCAGGGATATTTGTTTGCAAAGCCGCAGGCTGCGGCACAGTTTGCTTTGCAGTTGCATTTGAAGGCCGAAGCATAGTTGAACTAAGCGAATTGCATAAACTATTGCGGATTCCCAGGTTTCTTGCAACGCGATTCCATGTACGGCCCATCCATCACGACCCAGACATCGCCGGGAGTGGTTTTTGCACACATGATGGTCTTGTTCACTTTATTCTTCCAACGGAACCACGGTGCTCCGGACGAGAAAGCTGTGCCGCATACCAGCATTAATACCATCGGCGCCACCAGCGCAGTCAATCTTGATTTCACTTATACTCCTCTCTGAAAGCCAAACTAATCATTTGGACGGCTCCTTCTGCCCTAGTCTTTCCATCAAGTCGTTGTGCGTAATACCCAACAACGCTTCTATCCCTAAATAGTCATCAGGCAATGCCGCATCGTCCCAGCCATTGGCCGAATGACGGGCCAAATCGACTGCCAGTTTGACGTTTTTGACGCGCGCATGGTCGACGTGTTTGTCGTCCATTAATTTCAATAATAATTCAGGTAATTTCCAATGACTGCACAAGGCCAATTGCAAATCGATCACCTGAAATCCGAACACCCGTTCCTGCGCAACGGCGGTGCGCAAGTTGTGATCGGCTTGCTGCATGGCGTGGACTTGCATTGACTCCTGCGGTGCAAAGCAGATCAATAGGATTTCCGCGACATCGTGCAACAAGGCGGCAATCGTGACTTCCTCTGAGTTACGGTCATAACGCCATGTGGCCCAGTTTAATGCGTAACGAGAAGCGCGTTGCGCGCGCCGGATCACCTGCAGCAGGCGCAATTGCGCCTGCGGATAAGGTTTCAGCGAATCTTCAATCACACCCAGCTTTTCGAAATGCTTGAAAAACGGATTGATGCCCAACATCATGACCGCATGCTCGACCGTGGTAATTTCCTGCAAGTGACGGGTGCCGTGAAAGGGCCGGATGTATTCGAGAACCCGCAAGGTCATCAGGGGATCATGCAAAATGAAGGCTGAAATTTCGCGGGGATTGATCATGTCGATCTTGTCGCGAGCAGCGGCGATGCTGCGCACCGTATGCCGCATCACGGGGATGTCAATTTCACTGAGAAACTGCACCCATGCCTCAATATCGCGCTTGATCGTTTCCATTTCGCCGTCTTCGTTACGCCGTCCTTGTTAACCTCGTACCGGTGTCGTCGCTAAATCGCCAACCACGGTGGTCCAGACTCGTACTCGCCATGCAACCACCAATCCATGCTTCACATAAGGATCAGCCTGGGCAAATTTCTCTGCCACCTGGGCCGAATCGCCCTGAAACAACAAGATAGCTTGATCGATCGGTTCCGCTAGCGGGCCGGCCAAAATCAATTCCCCGCGTTCCTGGGCTTGCCAGGCCAAAGCCAGATGCTCGGTCCGATATACAGGCCGGCGTTCCAGATAATCCTGCGCTAAATCGTATGACAATAGAAAATGCATAAAATTCCCTTCGATATCAATCAACCCTTACCACGTTAGGCTTTAGCGTACCACTATTGCAGGCTCACCTCAAAGCGTGGTATCAATCGACAATTTCCGCGCCGTCCGCCACCAAAGTCATACGGTCGACACATTTGTCCGTTGAAATTAATTGGCACTACGCCAATACTCGACACTATACTGTGCAGGTACGATTCCTGCGTAGTGTCCGAAACACCATTTTCAAGTTTCGGTAGCCGTTATCCTGCTGCTTCCAATATTGATTGAAAGGCACTATTTCATGGCAATTCGCATCGCGCTGCATCACAAGACCAGTTATCAATACGATCGTTCGATTACTCTGTCGCCCCATGAAGTCCGCTTGCGCCCGGCACCGCACGCGCGCACACCGATCTTGTCGTATTCGTTGTCGGTCAAACCGGCAACCCATTTCATCAACTGGCAGCAAGACCCGTACGGCAACTACATCGCCAGGCTGGTTTTTCCAGAAAAGTCGGAGGTTTTAGAGTTCACCGTCGATCTAGTGGCCGACATGACAGTCATCAATCCCTTCGATTTCTTTATCGAAAGCTACGCCGAAAAATTTCCGTTCCAATATGCGCCGCAATTGGCAACCGAACTGGGTGCTTACCTGCAAGCAGAGGTACCAGGAAATCTGCAGCATGCCTGGATAGAAAACGCGAAAATCGATATCCTGAAGCCGGACCTGCTGACCATCGATTTCCTGGTCGCCGTCAATCAGCGCCTGCAAAAAGACATCGGCTATCTGGTGCGTATGGAGCCCGGAGTGCAAGAGCCGGACGAAACCCTGGAAAAAGCCTCCGGTTCGTGTCGCGACAGCAGTTGGCTGCTGGTGCAAATCCTGCGCAATATGGGCCTGGCGGCACGATTTGTCTCCGGTTACCTGATCCAGTTGACGGCCGATCAAAAATCGCTGGATGGCCCCAGCGGCCCGGAGGCGGACTTTACCGACTTGCATGCCTGGGCCGAGGTTTACGTGCCCGGCGCCGGCTGGATCGGGTTGGACCCGACTTCCGGCATGCTTGCCAGCGAGGGGCATATCCCCCTGGCTTGCACGGCGATGCCGGCATCGGCGGCGCCAGTTTCAGGCTTTACCGACAAGGCCGAGGTCGAATTTCATCATGAAATGACGGTCACCCGCATCCACGAAGACCCGCGCGTGACCAAGCCGTATAGTGAAGCGGAATGGACCAAGATTGAAGCGCTCGGGCAAAAAGTCGATGCCGATTTGAAAAAACAAGACGTGCGCCTGACCCAAGGCGGTGAGCCGACCTTCGTCTCGATTGACGATATGGATGGCGCGGAATGGAACACCCTGGCACATGGCGATAAAAAGCGTGAATTGGCGCAACAACTGACCCATCGCCTGAAAAAGCATTTCGCCCCAGGCGGATTATTGCATTATGGACAAGGAAAATGGTATCCAGGCGAACCCCTGCCGCGCTGGGCCTTCAATATCTACTGGCGCACCGACGGCCAGCCCATGTGGCGCGATGCAAGCCTGTTTGCCAAAGAGAATGAAGACGACGGCTATGGCGGCGATGTCGCTCGCCGTTTTTCCGGCGAGCTGGAGCTGACCCTCGGCCTGCCTGCAGGCAGCATGATTGCGGCCTACGAAGATGTGTGGCGACTGGCGCAGCTGGAGCAATGCTTGCCGGTGAACGTCGACCCGCTCAAGATCGACTTGAAAGCGGGTGACGAACGGCGGCGACTGGCACAATTGCTGGAACGCGGATTGGGGTCGGTGGCCGGCTATGTGCTGCCGCTCAAGCCAATGGAGTCGACCGTATTGACCCGTACACCAAACGAATCGCGCTGGCTGACCTGTGACTGGCCGCTAAAACGCGAACATTTGTATTTGATCGAAGGCGATTCGCCTTTGGGTCTGCGCCTGCCGTTAGGCAGCTTGCCTTGGGTGCATCCAGATGATCGCCCGCCGGAATTCGAGGTTGATCCGTTCGCGCCGCGTACGCCGCTAGCGTCGCAGGAAGGTGTCAAGAGCGTGCCCGCCCCCGTGTCAACCTCGGCATCGACCTCGGCGGCTGCGCGCGGTGCGCCCAAAACCGCTGTCGTCGTGCCGCAGGAAGACAGATCCGCTCCCCGCGAAATCATCCACACGGCCTTGTGCGTGGAAGTGCGAAAAGGACGCTTGCACGTATTCATGCCGCCACTAAAGCGCATCGAAGATTACCTGGCGCTGCTGAGCCAGATCGAAACCTGTGCGGCAAAGCTCAAGGTACGACTGTGGATAGAAGGTTACGCACCGCCACGCGACCCGCGCGTCAAACTGTTGAGCGTAACGCCCGACCCCGGCGTGATTGAAGTGAATATTCATCCCGCCGCCAGTTGGGCTGAGCTGGTGCACAACATCACCACGCTTTACGAAGAAGCGCGGCAAACCCGGCTGGGCACGGAAAAATTCATGGTCGATGGCCGCCATACCGGCACCGGCGGCGGCAACCACGCAACGCTGGGTGGTGCTACGGCGGCAGATAGCCCGATGCTACGCCGCCCCGACGTACTGAAAAGCCTGATTACCTATTGGCAAAATCATCCGGCGCTGTCTTACCTGTTTTCCGGCACCTTCATCGGCCCAACCAGCCAAGCGCCGCGTGTGGACGAAGCGCGGGACGACAATCTGTATGAATTAGCTATTGCCTTTGAGCAAATGGACAAGGTATTGCCGACTTTGGCCGAAAGCGATCGTCCATGGATCGTCGACCGCCTGCTGCGCAACCTGCTGGTGGACTTGACCGGCAATACCCATCGCTCCGAATTTTCCATCGACAAGTTGTATTCCCCGGATGGCCCGACCGGACGCCTTGGCCTGGTGGAGTTTCGCGCCTTTGAAATGCCGCCGCATGCGCGCATGAGCCTGGTGCAGATGTTGTTGCTGCGGGCGTTGGTGGCACGTTTCTGGCGAGAGCCGTATCAAGGCAAGTTGGTGCATTGGGGCACCAGGTTGCACGATCAATGGATGCTGCCGCATTTCGTGGCCCAAGACATACGCGACGTGGTCAAGGATTTGCGCGCACACGGTTATGCGTTTGAAGAACAGTGGTTCGACCCGTTTATCGAATTTCGCTTTCCGCGCTATGGCACCGTCGTCTACGAAGGCGTGGAATTGGAATTACGACAAGCGATCGAACCGTGGAACGTGCTGGGCGAAGAAGTCAGTAGCGGCGGCACTGCGCGCTATGTCGATTCCTCGGTGGAACGCATGCAAATGCGGGTACGCGGGCTGACCGACGGCCGCCATGTAATCGCTTGCAATGGCCGCATGTTGCCCTTGCATCCAACCGGTATTCCGGGCGAATATGTGGCTGGTATCCGTTTTCGCGCATGGAGTCCGTGGTCGGCGCTGCATCCAACCATCAAGACGCATGCGCCGTTGACCTTCGATTTAGTCGATACCTGGAGCGGGCGGGCGATTGGCGGCTGCACGTATCACGTTTCGCACCCTGGGGGCCGCAGTGAAGAACACTCACCGGTCAACGCAAACGCCGCCGAAGCACGGCGCTTCGCCCGTTTTTGGGAGCATGGACATACGCCGGGACCGATGAAGGTCAAGGAAGAAAGCTTGAATCCGAATTTTCCATTGACCCTGGATATGCGATGGCATAACGAGTAGATTCGGAGGTAGATTCGCGAATCGCATCACATTAACCTCTCCATGCAGAAAATTTTGCTCGAAAATTATCCGGCCGCAGCTGGCAATTATGACGAAATGCTGGATTCGTCTGGTCAACCGCGTCCGCACTGGCGCACCGTATTGGATCATCTGGCAGCTGAACCGCCCGAAATGATGCGACAGCGGGTCGAATCCGTGCAGCGGCAGGTGCGCGAGAACGGCGTTACCTATAACGTCTATGACGACTCCAAGGGTGCGCAACGGCCCTGGGACCTGAACGTCTTGCCGATCGTTCTTCCGCACCAGGAATGGAGCGAGATCGAAGCGGCCGTGATACAACGCGCGAGCCTGCTCAACCACGTGTTGTGCGATGTCTACGGCGAGCAAAAACTACTGACTGAGGGATTGTTGCCGGCGGCGCTAATCCACGGTCACGCCGGCTTCCTGCGGCCTTGCCATGGCATCACGCACCCTGGTGGCATTGCCTTGCATTTTTATGCAGTCGACCTGGCGCGCGCACCTGATGGCCAATGGTGGGTGGTCAGCGACCGCATGCAAGCGCCTTCCGGCGCCGGTTACGCGCTGGAAAACCGGCTGGTTATTTCGCGCGTGTTTCCTGATTTATTTCGCGACATGCACATCCAGCGCCTGGCGGGTTTCTTCAGCACCCTGCGCGATAGCCTGGCCCATTGGGGCCGTCAATGCGCGGCAAATAATGCCGACGGCGCCGATCAGCACCCGCTACGCGAAAGCGAACAGCCGCTGATTGTGTTGCTGACGCCCGGTCCTTATAACGAAACCTATCACGAACAAGCCTTCCTAGCCCGTTACCTCGGCTTCCCACTGGTCGAAGGCAGCGACTTGACGGTGCGCAAGGGCATGGTCTGGTTGAAAACACTGTCCGGTTTGCAACGCGTGCATGTGGTGGTGCGCCGAGTCGACGACGACTATTGCGACCCGCTCGAATTGCGTGCCGACTCCGCACTCGGCGTACCAGGACTAACCGATGCGGTGCGACGCGGCACTGTGCTGGTAACCAACTCGCTCGGTTCCAACCTGCCGGAATCCGGCGCCCTGCTGGGATTTTTACCGGCCATTTGCGAACGCCTGCATGGCGAGCCGTTGAAGATGCCGTCGGTCGGCACTTGGTGGTGCGGCGAGCCGGCGGCGTTGGAAGAAGTGATCGAAAAACTCGATGAACTGGTCGTCAAGCCGACCTTTCCCCAATTGCGCCAATTCCCGGTTTTCGGGCATGACGTACAAGGCGCTGCACGCGATGCATTGATTGCCCGCATGCGCGCCCGACCGCATCAATACGTCGCACAGGAATTGGTGCGCCTGTCGCAGGCGCCGGTATGGCGCTCCGATGCGCAGGCCAATCAAGGTAGCCTCGGGGTGTCAGCTATTGGTTTGCGCGTATTTGCCTGCGCCACGCCGAACGGCTACGTGGTGATGCCAGGCGGCCTGACGCGCGTAGCCACCGGCCAGGATGCACGCGTGATCACCATGCAGCGCGGTGGCAGCAGCAAGGACACCTGGGTGCAAGCGAGCGGCAAGGTCGAAACCGTGAGCCTGCTGAATCGCGCCGGCCACAGCAGCGACCTGATTCGCGAAGACACCCATTTGTCGAGCCGGGTAGCGGAAGACCTGTACTGGTTCGGCCGCCACATCGAGCGTTGCAATAACATTTGCCGCCTAATGCGCGCCTCTCTCGATTACATGTTTACCAATCCGCTCGATTATCGCGGCAGCGAATGGCCGGCAATCCAATGGCTGTGCGCCCGCCTCGACTTGATCCAGGGTGACCTGGCCTATCAAATCCAGACGCATAATCAAAACCAGGGGCAATTGCCGGGACTGGAAATTGCAGGCATCGTCAGCGACGAGCAAATCGAAGCGGTGCTGTTGCGCGCTATCGTCTCACTCGATGTGCCGGGACTCGCCAGCCAGCAACAGCAGCTGTACCACGTCGCCAGCCATCTGCGCGAACG
>Ga0302315_10000672_pt1 | contig 37307 bp, 20 predicted proteins | sample III_Palsa_N3_1_FD_200532 | JGI IMG/M metagenome (GOLD analysis project Ga0302315, IMG submission 200532) | Peat permafrost microbial communities from Stordalen Mire near Abisko, Sweden - III_Palsa_N3_1 | ecosystem: Environmental > Terrestrial > Soil > Palsa > Peat permafrost | place: Sweden...
AAGCTGATCCATTGCCAATTGACTGCCGCCAGCGATAGTACCGTTCCTAAGGTAGGTTTGTATATTCCCGTTCGGGTCATAGCTCACAGATTCCTTGTAGTCATTAATAATAGAAGTATTATCCCAGGTGAATACGCTTCCTGCAATATTGCCGTGCTTGCGCATCTGTATCAAACGGTTCAACTGGTCATAACGATAGGTATAACCGACCATCGTACTGCTGTCAAGCCTGGACAGGGCCAGGGTGCTGTAACTGATATTTCCGTTAAACAGCCCGTTGCCCATTACTTCATAACCGGGAACCGATGCATTGTACTTTACCGATTGCGCCTTGGCATTAACGCCTCCTATCGGATCGTAGTCTCCGGGATAATAGCCCAGGCCCACCGCATAAGCATCTCTTGACACAGTACTATAAGGAGTATTTGCCCAGCCATCTTGATTCATATCCGCCGATGTATCTTGTGTAGACAGCAGATGATGGCCATTAATCGATTTTAACCAACCTTGTATTGTATAGGCGTAATCGACACCTTGGACCTTGTATTGCCCAAGTTCCATTCTGGCTAGGGGGCCGTGGAGATAATAGCGGTATGTGGCATCCTGGGTCCATAATACATTATCCCTGCTCGTATAAGATCCTGTAAGCCGGTTATCTGCATCATAAGTATAGCTATAGATAAATTGATCGCCTTTACCCGCCTGGTAAGTTAACTGGTTCACTTTGCCGCTCACCAAATCATAATAATAATCCAGTCGTTTAATGCCATTATCGCTAAGGGCGGAAAGTTGTGATATCTCCTGCCACAAGGTTTGGACATTACCATTGATGTCATAACTAAAATGAGTGGCTTCGTCATAAGTCCCCTGGCTGCCCAAGGTGTAATACAAAGAGCTAACAACGCGTTTGCGAAGATTCTGCTGATTGGACGTAATGCCCGTATTGGCAACCAGGATTGAATTGATCGCATCATAAACAGTCCTCGTTACCTGACCGTTGGAGCCGGAAGCCTGCCACGCATTAAGCGCATTGGTATCAAGGGTATTTACGGTCCGAATATCTGGAGAACCTGATTTCTCCCCCATCTCTATAATCCGGTTAAGTGGATCGTAAAGGGTATAGCTGAACCGGTCTACAGCACCTTGGTTTAAAGGTTTGTACTGCTCCTTATTCTGGGACACTGCCAACCTTGCCAGCCTGTCGTACCAGAACCATGACGTATCGGCGTCAGGAGTATGCTTCAATATCACCTGGTCTATGCTGCTAAACTGATAATTTGTCGCCAGCGTATGCTTCGGATACACCGCCAGGCTCCGGTTGATCCAACCGGGCTGAACGGCAGTTTCCGTCCAGGTAGCCGTATCCCTGTGCAGGATATCCACGATGTCTCCTGTGCCCTCTCCCATAGGGGCCCAGGTGGCCAAGGCATTTTGACTGGCGGGCATCAGGCAGGCGTTGAAATTGTTTTGCATGATCTCCGACCATGGAAGGTCACGGTTGTAGAACCTGAACTGTTTGACCCGGCCATTGAAATAATGCTTTCCGAGCGAATCGGCTTCCGCCCCGATCAACAACGCGGAGGCTATGGGGGGGTCAATGCTGCTGGTCTGATAAAAGTTCTTTCCATGGTAAACCACCGGATACTGATTCCCATTGATAAAGATGTTCACCTGGTGCGTACTGTCTGCACTGGGAAAACGCTCTATCGCAACGTATACCCATGTATTATAGGACGTAATGGATTCGATGGGCGCGGTCACTGCCTCATACCAGCTGGTATCATTGGCGGCCATCCGGAATACCAGGCTGTCGTTACGCAACAATAACTGGTACCCATGCCCCCCGTTCTTTGTGGTGGGGTCAAAGTGCGACAGGATGCCCTGGTTACCCGCACTAGGGAAGCGTAGATAGGCCTCCAGGGTGAAGGGATTATTACTGCTGTAAAAGTTGGGCTGGTCGGCAAAAGACATAGATCCTGCACCGTCAAACTGTAACTCATCGGCGTATTCGTAGCAGTTGCTCTTGTTGTATGACCTGTCCAGCGCCACGCTGTCTGTCTGAGCAGTATCCAGCAACTGGACACCTGCGGGTGGGATTGTTTTAACCAGGTTGCCGCTTTGATCATAGTAATACAAAGTATAATGATACTCGTATAAATTGGCGTTCATGTTCAGCGTTGGCTGAAGCCCCATACAACGGGTCAGGTAGGCTTCCCGGAAGGCCTGGTGCACTGAATCCACATATACGGTATAACGGCTGAAGGCATTGGCCTGGGCATTGGCAAAAAGGCCTTCCACACAGGAGTTGTCGTCTATTGTATCCTGCGGCGACGCAGGTTGGTTGTACAAAAGGGCCGTTGCCCCCGAAGTGCCGCAGCTATCCATGAAATTCTGGTAGTCCAGGAATGTAAGCGTGTAGCCCAGCCGATGGTTAAAGTAATTGGTGAATAAGGTATCGTAAACGTAATCCGTAGTATGCAGATTGGGAAATTTGGCCTGGAACGCGGTCAGCATCGTTTGCAGGGTCGTACACGAAACACCGGGAAGGCTGCCCGGTACAAAGGCCTGGGGCAGCAACAAAGGCTCCTGCAAGGCTCCGTTGCAATTGGTGCAACTATTGATCAGGTCGTTCAGTTGGGTCAGTGTGAGGGCATAGTCCTGGCCCAATTGCTGTTGCAGGTATTGCTGAAGGGTGCCTCCATAACCCGAAGCGGCATACGCGCTCCTGAATAGGCCCAATTGATTACAGATATCCGCGTTGGTCTTGGTGATCAGGGGATCCTGTAAGACCGGTTGGTGGTTATACGGGTAAGGAGAATTGATGAGTTCTGAAGTACAGGAATCGTTAAGCGCACCTGCTCCAAGGATGCGGGTGATGGCTGCCTCAAACGTACTGTCCGGGCCGGTGGCGCCGGGCGCCAGGGATGAAGCGCCGTTGGCATGCGCAGAGTCATAGCCGCCGGAACAAACCGCCGCCAGGGCTGCCTGTAGCTGGTTCAACAGGGTGGTGTTCGCCGAGCACCGGCTCAACGCTTGTATCCAGGCGTAGGCTTGCCTGTTACAAAGGCTGTCGCCCTGCTGCGCAAGTTGAGCTTTATTATTCTGCAGCAACTGTTGGGGATTAGAACTTTGTACGGTCTGAAGGATCTGGCCCGGGTTGACGTATTCAGGGAATATCCTGGTCTTGGTAGCTAACGCCGAATCGACCGCCGTAACCGGTGTGCAATGAGACGATAAAATGGTAGTGGGTGTGCAAATACAGGGGCCGGTGTATGGATAACCGGACGGGCAACAGCTCGTGTCCAGCTCTGCTACCCACACGTTATTGAATGTACAACCAAAAGCGGGATTGGTGGGACTGCCCGATCCATTGGAAAAGGTGCCATGGAAGGCAAGGGCGCCATATCCCCCAGGCAGATCCGTTGGTGTAGTGGAAGGCGTTCCATACTCTATGTAATAGGAAACCCCCTTTCGGTTGGTGGGTACATATATGCCACCCGGACAGTTCGTACTGCAATTGGGCGGAGTGACCGTGATATAGCTGGCAGGGGCGACAGGTGTAATGGTGACTGAAGTGGATCCGTCAGACCCGATATGGCAGTTGCTGCAATTGGCAAACTGGGGACTGGCCAACCGGGCAAATTCGTAGAATTCCGTCTTGAGGTTCCCGTACAATTGCAGGTAGAGATTCCATTCTTCATACGGTGAACGGCAGGACATGGCGACATTACACGTATCGGCTGCACTGGCCTGGCCCCCGCAGTACAAGATCAGCTTGATCACCTGTTGGATATTCAGGTCGGGAGATGCATATCCTGCAAGGCTCCTGGAAAAAAAGAGGAGGCTGTCCTGCATTTCCTTGTACAGGGTGCTGTCTCCGCCATGGTTGGCGGGAGAAAAATAGGGATCCTTTTCCAGGAGGGCGGCATAGTCCGTCATGCTATAGTAGCCCTTACTGATGGCGGAATCCCCGTCTGTGATCAACTGCAGGCTGGCATCAAAGGCGTAGTAATTGGAATTGGCCGCACACCAGAGATAATAGCAGTATTCCGGGTGGAACTGGACCAGGGAATCCGCCCATGTATTCTTGAAATTCTGTATAAACTGTTTCAGGGAAAGCTGGTTGACGGGTATAGTGACAGAATCCTGCCCATCCATACTGGCTACCTTTACGGAATCCGGATTGCCGTTGGCATCCGGGAAGCTCTTCACCTGGGTATATTTTGAAAGCACGTTGATGGAAGCGGGCCCTATAATATTATAATTGCTGTCGTACAATGCGTATTGTCCACCGGGACTCACATCGGCCATCAACTGGACAAACTTGTCATTACACGGCGCCTGCGCACAGCTCCCTGAATTCTGGTTAGCCTGGCACTGAGCAAGGAGGCTTTGGTACAGATTGACCACATAGATGGAATCTGCGGGGCCGAACGATGCGGAGTCTGAAAGATACAAAGGCTTAAAACGATTCAGGAAATCTGCCGGAGCGCCTAACCTGGCCAGGCAATCCGAGCAATTGGCAAAACAAGGCTGGAAATTTTGTTTATTTAATTCTTGTAGCAGGAAATAATCGAAGGACTGGATATTGGTGTTCTTAACCAGGTTCACACTGTCGTAGTAATTCAGGGCGTTCTTGCTAATCGTCAGGGAATAGTCCACGTAATATTCGCCGATGGTAGATATGGGCACTGAAAAGGTATTGATCAATGCGACCTGGTTACCGCAGGTCGTGTCAAATACCTGCCCTGCAGGCGTGGAGACCTGGAACAATATATTATTGCAATCGTCCTTCACATGGATATTCAGGTCATAATAACAACTGCTGCACAGGTGTCCCTGGTTATTCAATCCATCAAGCAATACCAGTGCAAGAGGGTCTACTTCGTATTTAAACTGGTAGGTACCCGTCATAGGCGCCAGAAAGGTAGTGGTGGCGGAAAGGCTATTAGCAGATACATCCGGGGTAAAATTTTCCGGTCGTAGCAACTCCTCGCTCATGGGTGTGATGGCGCCCAGGGTGGATGGCAGGGAATCCAGGTTTACGGGAGAACGGCCTCCCAGAGCGGTGGCTACCGTCTTTCCATTGGCATCCACATACGTGACACTCACCTGTCCATTGGGATCTACTACCATGTTCTTCAGGAAATGGGTCGAGACGCCCGCTTCCGAACCAAAGAGGCGGTCCAGCTCCACCTGCAACGGCTTCCCGTAATAGTTCACGGTCGTATGCGCGTGTCCCGGCTGGAAAGCAGTATCTACCCCACCCTGGATCAAAACACGGCCCGTATTGTCCGGTGTATACTGGGTGACGGAAAAAGGATAGGCGTGTGCGTTAGGTATGTATGCCTGATGAATGGAATTGGGAAAAGGATTGCTGGGCGAATAATAGTTAGCTGCCCCTGCACTCAGGGACATGGGCGTTGGAATTACCTGGCAGGTGGCCGAAGGTGCAAAGTCACTGAATGTATAAGGTTGACCTGATGTATTCAGGTTAAAATCCCTGAAATAATGCAGGGTCGTATCCGGGGCGGGGGCAGGCAATACGGACAGGGCAGCTCTTCCCTGATTATCGTACATCGTCTCCTGAACGACGGAAACATTGTCGGAATTATTGAGCGTGACCGATTGCCGGTTCCGCTGAGTACCGTCAAAATACTGTACGACTTCCTTCTTCTTACCTTGTTCGGCAAAGGAAGCCGAGTATTGCCAGTTAAGCCCCCGCTCGTGCCAGGGGATCGCAACAGCCGCGGACTGCGCGCTGCTGCTGCCAGCCGGCTCCGCCTGGTAATTCCATTGCCCCTCATATAAAAGGCTGTCCGGGTAATGTATCTGTACGCCTCGTATCCGGTAAAGCAGGTACCCCGCATCGTAGGGAAGGTTCAGTATATAGGTGCTATTCGTGGTATTGATCCGGGTGCTGTTATTGGTAAACCACAGGTTCAGGGTATCGGAAGGAATATTGATCACGTTTCCGCTGCTGAAACTATGAGCAACAGAATAGCCCATTTGACTGAGGCTATCGATCACTGTCCATTCCAGGTCATAGGATTCCGCGCCCGGATAATTGGCTGGTGTCCAGTTGATCTGCAATTGTTGGGCATTGAGCATCTTAAAGTTCGTCACATCTGTACTGGCATCCGCCCACGCATATTTCCTGTCAATGACCGTCTGGCCCGTTACCCTGAATATGTTGGGTAACGTACCTCCCAGTTGGGGGCTTGAAATGCTGTTGATGACTACCGTAAACTTAAAGGCCCCGGAGAACCGGTAGAGCGCAATGGCTGTATAAGGCTTGCCTGTGGTAGTGTCGTAGCGGATGGTGAGGTTAATCGTCTGGGCGGGTGAAGTCTCCTGGGTTGTATCGCTCTGATTGGCGTAAAAATGAATCGTCGCATTCAGGGTACAGGAAAAGGGCTTGTTATAAAAATAAACAGAGGTATCAAAGTTCAACTCAAAGGTAACTACATTGCTTTCGGTTATGTTGTTGAGCTGGCCCCATTGGCTGGATGTCATAGAACGGAACTTGTCATCCGTTACGCTAAATGAGCTACCTGCGGCCACCTGTGCCCCCGTCAACGAATTGAAATAGGGTTCAATGGAAGCAAAGCATTTTCCTCCCCAAAAAAGAAAAGCCACAAGACATATGAGTTTGCCCGGTCGAAGCATTGTGTACATGGGTTTACTTTGAGGGTTGATGTTTCAATGTATTGACGAGGCGATAATCACCATAGGCGGGCCTTAGCGTGACGTCTGTTCCGCTTGATTCTATATAAAGATCATCGTAGTGAAGATTGCCCGGGGCGTTCTCCTTGCGGACAACGTCGTATACAAATTCCATCCGATTTACATAGTAGGGTGTGGTGGCTGTTAAACCAGGAGTGGCAGCCGTATCCTGGATGGCAGCGCCTGCTGCGCTCTGCCTTTGACCCAACGCCACCTGGTACATCACCATTTTACGGATGGCGTAGGTATCCTTATTATAGTACAACTTGAGCATCGATAATCCGTTACTGGCAAATTGAGGGCTAAACAGCATTCGTTCTCCATTGTCGTCGGCCATCACCTGTAATGAATCCTTTTGCCTGCTGAAGAGCTGTTTAATTTGTTCTTCCGGAGAGCCATTATTCAGGACCTTCCCTGCACTAGACACCGCTATGAATTTTTCAGCATGGTCAATGGCGACAAACAGTCTTCCATCCGTAATCATCTCCTGGTCGGCGACCACGTAGCGGGTGTGTACACTGTCCGCACAATCCAACTCAAAGGGTTGCTCCTCCAATAACCGACCATTCTCATTGTTCAGGAGCCGGATGTGTCCGGTGGCGTGCAACGGCAATTGCTGTTGCATCGCATCGAATATCCTGGAAAGCTCCTGCCAGGGGTCTTCTCCGGTGGCATGCCATCCGGACATATCGTCTGCCGAAGCCGGGCCGGTCAAGGCTCCGGACGTCCGGTCGTGATGCCCCACTGCCCAGGAGACCACCAGCGTGGTGCTCAATAATAAAGTGATGCTCAATACTAATAGGGTGATCTTCTTTGTCATAATTACCGGTGTTAGTATTTGTAAGAAGAACGGGTTTCTTTAATCGTCATGATGCCTCTTTCCGTTTCCTTTTTGACCCTGATCAGTATCCCTTCGTCATCATATTCATAGAAAGTGGCGAAATTATTTTCGTCCATCTCCGCCATCAGTCTTTGACTGCGGGCGTCATACGCCATGGTCTTCATTTCACTGTCAAAGGGATGTATGCGGATATCATCTACATGCAGTGTTCCTGAAGGCTGTATCGTCAGGGCAAAGCTGGTGGAGCCGACGGGTATTGTAAAGGGAACCTCCACCCTCTTCCATCCTTCCACCACCGGAAAGGTCATGGAGCTATTAATGACAGAGGCGCCGTTCACCAATAACGACGTTGAAGTAGTGGCCTGCCTTGGTGCTCCGTCGTTGATCCAAAGGCTCAGGATGTATTGTTTACCGGCAATGGGGGAAAATCCCTGGGTCCATTGGCTGAAACTCTGCTGGTAACCCCCCTGGGCGTCAAGGGTAAATGGAACGGCATCTGCCGCCGGGTAAATGAGCCTGGAAAGCGTGACTGCGCCAGTAAGCTGCAGAGAGCAGTGTCCGCTGTGCGCCATCGTGGTGTCCAGTTGCACAGTGCTGCCCAGGTATGGAAAGAAACTGAAATGGTTCAGTGTACAACCGGAGGACACACAGTTCAGGAGGAAGCCGTAGTCTTCAAATCCATCATATCCTATTTCCCTGTACCTGGCATTGGATGCGACTGCGACGGGCAGCGACTGCAAGTAACCAAACAACGCCGAGCTGTAATTGTTCAAGGCATCCCGGCTTTCGATACCGTCTCCCTTCTGGCTAAAGCCCGTGGCTTCGTCTTTACGAACCCAACGGGAATCCGTACTCGTGGTCCAGGTACTGCCATATGTCCAATAAGGGACAAAGGATGCATAGGCGCCCGAAGTCCGGATATTGGTCGCGCCAGGGATGGTTGCCGCCGGAGTGGCTACCAGGTTTTCTCTAGCGGTCTGGAAGACGTAGGAACGGGCGGTCCTCCAGTTACCCAGGAAGCCCTTCGTATAGGGATTCACCTTAAAACTGACAGGGATCACTTTATGGCAAACCATGCTGCCACCGCAATCGTTCAGGTAGGCGCCCGCGGGACATGCATAGCTGCCTGATGCCGCAATCTGGGCGTCCAGGCTCAGAGAAGTGAATATGACGTTGGCCTGGCTATAGGTATGGGCATTCAGCAACTGCGTTATCGTACTGTTATATATCTCCACGCCGACCGTTGCCAGATTGCCCGAATTATATCCCTGAATTTGAATCGTATGCTGTCCTGCGTGCAGGGAAATGGGATAAATATGCCAATAACTATAGTTCGGAATAGCCAGAGGGCCACTCAAACTGATGATCTGGGTGCTGTCGATAGAAACCATTACTTCATTATCGCCTCCTACCCCCATGTAATAGGTCCCGGTGGAAGGGGCCGTGAAACAACCCGCGGCAGTAAGGATGGTGTCAAGCGGCAACCGGTTGATCGGGGTGCTTTTGTCATATCCCTGAATACTCCAGATACCGCACCTGTTCAGGGGACCGCACAAGGTAGCCGCCAATGAATCATCATGCACCGGATTGGCAACCAACCCGCAGGTCCCGGAAGTGCTCTTCACCAAAGGAACCGGGGTGCAATCGTTATTGATCCAAAAGGTGTTATTGGTGATCGTATCTGCAACCGTTCCTGTACCGTTGATCTGGTACCCGGCATTATAAATCAGCGTACCCTTATTTGAATATACAGAGTCGTTATCCCCCAGGCCAATGGTATTACAGCCTACTCCGGATACAGTGTACGTGGGCGCCGTATCCTGGTAACAATAAGTGCTGTCCGCAGACAATGTAAACCCGGGAGGGCATTGATAACAATACGCATTGGGCACGTTCCAGGTCTGGTTATATTCCGATGCCTTGGCATCCAGTATCTTGGTGGCATAAGACAGGTTCAATTGACTCCCAACAATGGGATTGACCAAAGTGGAAAAAGTGGAGGCGGCCCCGGAGAGGAGATTGCGCCTGCCGGAATGGATGACCCTGGCGGAAAGGACGATGCCTGTATAGGGTGTACCGTCGCGGTTAATCAATCTCAGGTTCCCATCAGAATTGGTCACCCAATAGATGGCGCCGGATCCCAGGTCCAGGCATTCATCCCCCTGCGTAAGCAGGGTGGAGAATAGCGAATTCGTGATCAACCCATTGCCATCCGTAGCGAGGGACTGTAAATAGGTGCCGTCATTCTGGTAGGCCATCCCCATGCCATCATACATCCAATAGGCCGGAAAAGACAGGTTGTATACCGGGTCATCAAATTCGTTCTGCGTCTGGGTCAATACTGCATCCCCGGTCTGAGCGTCCCACAACATATTCTGTGTCGTGATCGTGGATCCGTTGATCGTTTTGATCACCTTGTCGAGCACCCCGAAATTATTGACCAGCTTGATCGTACTGCTGGAGCGCAGGTCCCTGCGGTCATAGTTGAGACCTGGGCCGGGGAAAAAGTAGCCTCCGGGAAAGAACAGCAGGGCAAAAAAACCTCCGCTGGTCTGCAACCGGTGACCTTCCAGGTTGGAGCTGGCATCCCTCATAAACGAGAAATACTGCACGTCCTGGTTCAGCAGGCCGCTGGAGATCTGCCCGTTGGAGCTCACGAGCTGCACATGGTTATCCAGGTCCCTTGTCTCAGCCGATTGATTGCGCGTTTTGTAGTCGTACTCGGTGGAGGTGATCAATTCCCCCGAACGGTTGTAAACTGATTCCCTTTTGGGCTTCCCATGCATATCATTGTTCTCTACGACAAATCCCTGGGATAGCCCCACACTGTGCGCTACTTCAGAAAATAACACGTGCATAATGGAAGAATTCTGTCCATATAACTTCTGTAAGGTGGTGTTGCTGGTCCTGGTAGGATAATCCCTGGCCGTATAGAATTCGGATACTGTAGTCCCCGTGGAGCTTTGCTGACTGCCTACGTCCAGGGAAGTGACCGTCACCTTGCTGTAACCAACGCTGGGTGAAGGATACAGCGACTCGCCGAAGGGCTGTTCGATATAATAGTAGCGGTCCAGTTGGAGGATGCATTTCTGGGTATAAAATACGGGCTGATGAAAAGGATTTTCTTCGCCCCCGATCAGGGGTTCATAGGAAGCCACTCCGCTGGAAATTGTAATGGTATTGCCATTCTCGTCTTCGGTCGTGGTGGTATAATTAAATGTCTGCGTATAGGTGGCAGTCTTGGCATCCGTTGTTCCAGTCATGGTACCCCATTGATCGCTAATGTCCAAACGGCTCACCCGGGACCCGCCACCCAGCTTTTTGAAATTGGGGGAACAGATCCGCACAAAGGATTTGGAGATACTTAAGCCATCACCCCAATGTTTGCTCACGGCCATCTTGGGGAAATAATTGGGTTTCAGTTCGCCAAGGTTACCGATGGCCGTCGCAATGGATTCAATGGCCTTTTTAAAATCACTTCCGGGTGAGTAAAGATTGTCCGATCCCGGATAGGCGTATTGCGGGAGATTCCCCCTGATAAACTGCCAGGCAGTGCTGACGATGGGGCTTACGGCTCCCACACCGGATATCTGTTCGGGGACGAGGGTAATGGCCGCAGTCGTACTATTGATCAGGCTGACCGATTGAATACGTCCATACCCAGGCACGTATTCCTGGTGCCCCTTGTCATCCAGCGTGACCATGCATTTGAAGAACAGGTAGGTCATATTTTGGAAATACCGGAACATCAGGTCCTGCTGAGTAGTTACCGGTTGCGGCAAAGTGATGAGTATCTTGCCAGTCGGGCTGGTCAATCCGCTGCTGTCCCCCACTGCATTAATACCCGCGATCTGGAACATCTGGCAAGCCCGCTGATCCTGGACATATGCATAATCATCCGATTCGTAATGGACAGTGATGGTCCCTCCCGAAGGAAGGGTGATGGTCTGCAATTGCCAGCGGGAAGCAAAATCGTTGGTCACCGTCGTATCCTGTATGGTGAAAGGGAATTCCGCATTGTTCATCCCCGAAGGATTGGAAACAGGGTCCTTATACTGCCCCCAGCGGTCATATTGTTTGTGGTGATAGGTAAAGGCCGTCCCTTCGGAGTAATAATTGAACTGGTAGGGGTTCAGCATCCCCTTCTGGTTATTTCCGAAGGTAAAGTAGACCTCCTTCAGGGTCAGCTTGCCTGTAGCGCTATTGACGGAATTGGGAATGCCGGGCATCAGGGAATACGCGTATACGAAATGGGCCACCTTGATGGGTGTAACCATCGTCAGATTCCCATTAGCGGCTTTTACATCGGACTTGGAATAGAGGCGGACCTCTTTCAAGCGCTGCAGGTGAACGGCCGTATCCACACCGCCCTGCACCCCATTGACTCCAAACCCGTCTTCCCTGTTTTCAGTAATGAACAGCGCGATCATGGTCTTTGATTCAATGGAATGCATATACCAAAGCTCCTTTTTCCCATAGGTGTAATTGCCCTGGTCATCATGCGTATCGGAGAGCATGTTTTCGTTGTAGTTCACCATATTGGCGTCAATGGGCGTGCGCCATTGATACAGGCTGTCCATTTTCGTGTAATTGAATTTGACGGCGGTCCCCAGGTCGTCATCGGAAATTCCGTTCCCGGTGACGTCCACGTAATCCGGGGACAGCATGCCCGTCAACAGGAAAGAAGTAGAATAGGCAGGAACCACATTCTTGCTGTAATAGCCCGTCGTTCCATTCTGGTTGGTGATGGTGTCGTCCGTTACCGGGTTGTAGGCGATCACACCCTCGGCCCTTTGGCTCAGATTTCCCACCACATTGAAGGTAGCTTCCACTTTGTTCGTATTATACACGGGTATGCCATACACGAGCCGTTGCCCGTCCTTTCCAATGGTGGTTAACTGGCTCAAATGATGAGCCGCCCTGTATCCGCCCACGCGAGGAATAGTAGTGATATTTCCAGAACCGGTGCAGCCGGGAAGGTATACGGCCCCCGCAGGATAGCTGTTGATCGTTACATCCAATCCGCCTAAAGCCGCTTCGTTTGCGAGGAGATAGGACATGGGCTCAATGCGGTGCTCCCTGGACTGCCTTCCCAATGGAGCATTGATGGGAACGGCTGCCCCGCTGTTCTGTTGCAATGCGTTCATGGCGCCTTCCGATGTCCCTGCCTGGGAGATTTGGTTGTTTACCGCACTATCCCCTAAAATGGAATGAGAATAGACCGGGTCCACCAGTACAGGCTCACCTATCTTCTTAAAATAGGCGTGCTCCCGGGTGCTGTTATTGGTACTTTGGGTATTGAAATCACCAAAGGAGGCAAACGTATTATTCCCGGTCCACTTTTGTGTTTCGTTTGTACTGGATTGCAGGTACAGGTCTGCGCCCGCATCCCATAAATCACCGACGCCCAGTTCAATGCCAAGCGTCACATTGCCACCCCCTGTTTTCATATGAGGATCGAAAAGTATCCCGGGTTCGCCCCGGCTAATGGTGTATTGCCCACTGCCCGCCTGGCTAGTGGCCATGAACAAGTCATTGGTTGGAACAGGCACCTGCAGGTATTGCACTTCGGGACTGTAGGGGATATCCTTCTCCAGGTTATAGTCCAGCAAAGCGTTGATATTGCCTTTCCCCTTCTCCAGGTTCATATATCCATAGGCAGGATTGTACAGGGTCTTATTACTGTTCTTAATGTATTTGTCCCCGTAATAGCCCCCAATCCCGACGCTACCGAAGAGCCCCAGGAATTCAACCCCGGCGTCTGCGCTGAAAGAATAAAGATCGCTGGTGAACGGGGCGTTGACAGAAGGCGTATAGGTAGGCCCTACAAAAGAGATGAATGAAGATCCACCCAAGGTCGGCCCATGGTCGCCTCCCAATCCGGTGATCGGGCCCGGGTTGAAGCTGGCACCTAACGTCATACCCTGTAAACCCTGTCTTGAACTATACGGGAATCCTATCGATGCTGATTCATGATCCTGCTGTTCCAGGCCATCCCGTTCAATATCCACATTCAGGTCCAGGCTGGAACCATTCACCGAACTCGTGGACAAGCCAACACTGCCTCCCAGCCCGACAGTGGAAGTATTACCCGCATTGCAATCACTGGAAGAGGCAAATGCATTCGACAGATCAATACCGACGTTGGTTCCCAATGTGGTGCCAATCCCTTTGTAATTATCCACGCCGATGCCTGCATTCAGGCTGAGTTTGAGTGGAACGCCCATGATTTCTGCCTTCACTGTCCCGTTAACGCCGTAAGTGATATTGTCCTTAAAACTTTGTTGCTTTTTTACCTGCTCCGATCCGTTAAAATCATCCGGCAGCCCCCTTAGCTGACGTGTCACTGCCCCCGGGGTCAGGCTCCATCCGAATCCTACCCAACTGGCTTCATCATCCGCCGAAGAGCCTGAATGGTAATTCAGATTCAGGGGATACCCGCCGACATCCATCAGGGGAATGCTATATGAAAAGTCTCCGCTGAAGGCATCCACAAGGTTTGATCCCCCGATGGGCTCGAACCCCTGCATCTCTGGCTGGGAGGGGCCGGACGTCAGAGCCAGCCCCACACTGGGCAGGACGGCCTCAAAGACCATTACCGTGAATAAACAAAAGGCACATTTTTTCTGATGCCTGATCAATTTGTTCAATAACATCTGCCTACAGTTAGAATTTAAAAATCAATTGTCTGGTTCCCCAGACCGAACAAAGGGTCCTGAAATAGCAGCCGGTAATGCCTGACTACCTGGCCTGAAGTAGGTTGGGGCTCGAACGCCGCAACATATTCCGCCTGGTTGGCCGTCCCGTCCGCAATGCGCTGAAAGAATACAGGCTTGAGCGTATCGCCATTGCCTACCAATGAAAAATAATCCTGTATGCCAAAGTCGATGGTGCTGTTTTGCTGCATCGTAAAGGTCTTACCAGACGGATAGTTGATCCGAATCCTGAAACCTACCAGGTCGTTCTGAGGTTGCTGCAACCAGGATTTGTCTTCTTTCACGGCGAGGCGCGTCTCTCCGACGGCTACCCTTTTTATGGAGAGATCAGGGGTCCCCCGTTTAAGGCTACAGCCGGGGAGGAGCGACGAGAAACAAGCCACTGCCGCCAGGCAGGTCGACAAGATCACTGCTTGTTGAATAGTCGCCACACTTTTTCTATTATTCCGCATACACAAATTTTAATTGTAAGGTTTTCCCGTCTACCGTCTTCATGTTGAGCAGGTATTGATCTCCGACATTCATATTTCCCAGGTCGGTGAGGTCCACATCATACTTATTGTACCCGTGAATTGCTGTCAGGTCAGGAAGGTTTTTCACCACCTTGTTTTGTTTGGACAAGTCCACTATAGAATAATTCAGATGGTATGGACCGTAGCTGTTATAGTAGGAAAAGTGAAGCATGCTTTTGGCTATATAGGAGGAAGCGTCTACATTTTCACCGATCTCCCGGTAGCTGTCTTTGTCGGTGTGCGTGGAATCACCCGAACAACTGATCATGAATTCCCATATCTCCGACTTAGTCACAATGGCATTGTTCCTGATACCCCAAACCTGCCAGGCAAACGTCCTATTGGAATCCAGCTCAGGGGCCTGTGGCGGGTATGTCAGGCTGTTGCCTGCAATGCCTGATTGAAACAGCAGGGCCTTGTTGAAATTAATGGCCTCGGCCTTAGTCTGCCCTATGTTTTCTTCTGACAGAATCAAGGTATAGGTCATATCCGGCTGCATGGGCAGAACAGGCTGCCAAAGTAAATTGGGCCTTCTGTTACAGGTCTTTTCCAGATCGTATGGATCTACCAGTAAAAGGGGTGTCATCACCTGGACGGAATAGTTGAAACAGTTTTCAAAAAAATCATTGGTGCTCTTGGAATTCAGTAACGACAGTTCAAAACAATATTCATACTCTCCGTCATAAAACCTACGGGTCTGGGCCAGGCTCTGACCTGCCGCGCTTTGCTGAAAAGTGAACTGGCTGCTGCCTATGACCTGAGGCCCTGGGAAATTAAGCCCTGACCTGAGAAAGAAGGTGGGCGTCACGACCTTCACCAACGCTCCTCCGCCCCCGCTCCTGGTAACGGTAATCTGCAGCCTGGCTTCCACGGTATAAGGCAGGTTGGACTGTATGTGAACATTCCCTATCCTGTCCAGCGTCGTCCCGTCAATCGCCGGATTGAATTGCAGCAATACCTGAGACCTGGCAGACAGGCAAAGCACCAAAAAACAACCCAATATTATGTATAGCTTTTGCATACGCTTTTTTATCATCAATGATAGCTGAGCATTATATTTCCCCGGATCGTGGGCACCGGAAAGGACTGGTAAACCGCAATATTTTTCCCGACATCTATATAGGACGATAGTGTAATATGCGATGAGAGGGCGCCGCTAAGGGACTGCTTGATCCCAACCTGCCTGTACCAATCTGTCACACTGGTGTAATCAAGGGCGGAAGAGGCCTGCAGGCGCTTGCCTAGGGGATACATGTACCCTGCTTCCGAGTTATAGGTGGCATTCAGGTACACGTAGGCAGAATTGTTGGGTGTGTAAACCTCGGTGTTGTTCAGGTAGGCCTGGCAGGATTTGATGTTTACACTGATCATGGATGTCAATTGAAATGAATGGATGGCCAGGGGTGGCTCCGACAGGATACTGTCAGCAAAACTATTGTTGACATAAGCCAGGGAAGTGAACGTGTGCCACTGGTGCCTTCCCAGGCGCTTGTTATAGTTCAGGTCCGCTGAATACCGCTGTATCATGCCAACGCGGGTATGCATGCCTGAGTCTACATTATTGGACCAGGAAGGTTGATATTTGAAGGAGATATAATTTCCCTTCTTCATCTTCCAGCGTACATCCAGTAAGTGATTGTACTGTACAAAATGAGCGTTCGCCACAGGATCGGTCAGGAAGGAGGTATAGCTATCCCGAAGGGTGACGGTCAGATTCTTTTTCATAAACGCCTTCTGGAGGTTGGAGCTAACTTCTTTCATACCCGAAAAGAGGTAGGCATTCCCGGGGTTGGAATAATCGCTGGCTGCGCTGGACAATTTTAATTCTTGTGTCAGTTCCAGTTTAGGATACTCATTGGTATAATCCACCGAAACGCCCAATGATTTAAAAAAATCATTGGTAGAAAGGAGACCTCCTGGCGATGCACCACCCTGTCCCGTTCCTCCGGTCGCCAGGGATTTGGAAAATTCGGTTGTTAAATGCCCGTGCTCCCCTATCTGTATGCTCTTGCTGAAAGTGAGCACGAAGCTTTGCATCCCTCCCGAGCCGATGGGCAGCATCCCATTCAGCCCGCTCATTGCGCCCGCTTTAAAGGAATTCAGGGACAGGGAGGAACCATTCCCCTGCATATTGCCCTTGCCCATGTTCAATCCGGCCATGGCCATCGAAGGATTAAACGAATTGGCGCTGAACAGTTGCTCATAGCCCGAACTCATGGAAGGCATCTTACCTGTCGTCAAACCCATATTCTGAATTCCGCTCGTCAACTGGGTTCCGAGCCCATTCTGAAACACGGACTGTTGCAAGGTCAGGGGACTTACATCGGCGATATTCCGGCCGATATTCAATTGTTTCATATCGGTAAACAACTTTTCAAGGCCGCTCAGGGACAGGTTTTGTTTCGCCAGTTGCCCGATCACCGCAGGATCCTTGACCACGTTGCCCAATGCAATCCCCCTCTCCGCTTCCAGTTTTTTGATCATGTTCACCAGCCCCGAAGACTGCCATTTCTGACGGTAGCCCAGGACAGTGCTGAGCATTTGCTGCCTCCCTTTTAATTCCTGGTTCTGGGCCAGTATATGATTGTACTGAGCGGTATCTACCGGTTGATGATTATTCATCTTTGCCTGCATCTGGCCCAGGAGCACCTGGTTGGCTGCGACAGCCTTCCGGAGGCTATCCGGCAATATCATCCGCTGAAGCGTATTCACGTCCGATTCGTTCACCGTTTTCCAGTCGTTTAAACCAGCGGGCGTTCCCATGGTGCTGCCGTATTGCTGCTGGACCTTTCCGACGTCCTGTTGCATATCTCCCAGCGCATCCTGTTTCATCTTATCAATGGAAAGAAACTTTTGAGGCAAGTAGTCCTCCGGATTGAACTTCCCTTTTAATTGGCTGGCCAGGTAACTGGTATAAGCCTCCTTATTGAATTGAACGGCGGTTCCCGTATAGCTTTGCTGAATACCTCCTCCCTGTAACGTCTGGTACTGATATCCGAAGTTTAACGGGATATTGAATGCGGTCAGCGTGCCGCTCACCTGCCCGTTTACTGCGTTGTAGTCCGTGGTGCCATAGGTCAGGGAATCAACCGGGCCGTTGATGTAGTCGGCGGAAACGACAACGGATACATTGGAAATGTTTATCCGTCCGGTATGCTTGTTTATCGGATTAACCTGATTGAAGGCGCCTGTCAGGCTATTAAGGCCTGTTTTATATTCGCTGGTGATTATATTCGCCGGATTGAGGCTTTGCAACTGTGCTGCGACGCCTTTCTTTTTGGCATACGCGCTATCCCTGACCGGTGAGGCGGTCGAATCTCCTGCCGGTTTCGCCTGCTGGCACAGGGCTGCTACGGGGTGCAGCAACAGGAGCAGGAGCAAGGATATGAGCGAATGTTTCATCATATAATATTCTATTACCAGTTCATATTAAGACTTTGACATACTACCGAAGGACTCGCGCAACCGTCTGAAGAAGTCAGGATGACACCGATACTGTTGCCCTTTATTGCCGTGCTTGTTGCCGAATAAGTACTTCCTGTTGCACTGGGTATATTGATCCCGTTCATTTGCCATTGATATTTGGGGGAAGTTCCTCCCATGACGGGCGTTGCCGTGAAAGTGTACGTTGTCAGGGACCCCACGGTCGAAAAGGCATCCGCGATCGACACGGACGCCGGCGAAGGCGGTGATATTGTAAAGGGGATCAGGCTTGTGGTACCGGTGGCGGTCGTGTTGGCCAGGCAGCCCCCAGCCGTTGTCGCTGTCACAGAATAGGAATGGAGCTGCGCTATAGAGATGGCCGTCGTTCTAAGGGTGTCTCCCGTCATCCCTGGTATAGCTGATCCGTTTTGCGACCACTGATAGGAATTGAGCGGTTCGTTTCCGGAAGCCGTGAACTTCACGGAGTCCCCGGGGCAATAGAAAATACCGGTAATGGGGCCTGCACCCACCGTAAATGTGACGGGGGTTGTCGTGGTAATCGTCATTGAATTCGACGTTGCTGTAGGATTATAACAACTCTGATTGGTGGTTACTGTGCAATACACCACGTCCCCGCTTGAATAGCTGGTGGTGGCCAATACGTATGCGGGCGGAGCCGGTGTCACCGTGGAACTGACATTGACCCCGTTCTTAATCCACTGATAGGTGAGTGTCCCTGTGCCGGCGTTGCCCACATTGGCGATAAATGACGTGGCGCCGCTTGTGCAAACCGGTAATGTACCCGTGATGCTAAGGGTCATGGATTGAACGGGCGGGCCAACCGTCACGGCCGTACTTGACGCGGCAGAAGGACCATGGCAACCGGAAGCGGTCACGCTGATCGTCGCAGTTCCGGTATAGGTTGCGCTCCATGTTACTGTTCCCGTAGTGCTGGCCCCGGTGATCGTTCCCGCAGCAGCAGGCGAAATAGTCCAGTTGTATGCCGTGGCATTGGTGGCCGACGTAGTATAGGTCCCGGTCCCTGCGCTTTCACATCTGGCCGTAGGGCCCGTCGGTGCGGTAGGAACACCCACGGTAGGTGTTACTGTAAAGGGAACGCTGGCGGTCGTTCCAGTGGCGGTCGTATTGTTCAGGCAGCCGGCGCCCGTTGTCAATACCACCGAATAGGATTGAAGCTGTGATACGGATACGGCCGTAGTCTTCAAGGTTGACCCAGTTGCGCCGGTAATATTAGACCCGTTCAGCGCCCACTGATAAGAAGTGACGGTTTCATTGCCGGTGGCCACCAGCGTCACTGAGTCGCCCTGACAATAGCTAATGCCGCCTGATGGGCCAGCTCCGGCCGTAAATGTGACAGGAGCCGTCGTGGTAATCGTCATCGAGTTTGACGTCGCTGTAGGATTGTAGCAACTCTGATTGGTAGTCACTGTACAATACACCACGTCCCCGCTCGAATAGCTGGTAGTGGCCAGTACATATGCAGGCGGAGTCGGCGTCACTGTAGAGCTGACATTGACCCCGTTCTTCTTCCATTGATAGGTGAGTGTCCCTGTACCGGCATTCCCCACATTGGCTACAAATGAAGTGGCGTTGCTTGTGCAAACAGGTAGTGTTCCTGTGATGCTAAGGGTCATGGACTGAAGCGCCGTCACTGTCATCGTAATCGCGTTCGAAGATGCGGTGGCGGTGGTGATACAAGTAGCGGATGTCGTCATCACGCAACTGACCACCTGGCTATTGGTAAGGGTAGTGGTGGAATAGGTGCTGCTATTAGTTCCTACGTTGCTGCCGTTTACCTGCCATTGATACGCAGGGGTACTGCCTCCATTGGTGGGGGTCGCAGTAAACGTCACCGATGTGCCCGTACAAATAGTGCTGGCTGTCGCCGCTATCGAAACCGCAGGGACGGCGGGAGAACTGACTATCACGTTCGTGCTGGCCGCAGCGGAAGGGCCATTGCAACCCGAAGCGGTCACGCTGATCACAGCCGTTCCGGTATATGTTGCACTCCATGTTACTGTTCCTGTCGTGCTGGTCCCGGCGATCGTTCCCGCAGTAGCAGGCGAAATAGTCCAGTTGTATGCAGTGGCGTTGGTAGCTGAAGTGGTATAGGTTCCGGTGCCGCTGCCTTCACATCGGGTCGTGGACCCTGACGGTGCGGTAGGAACACCCACGGTAGGTGTTACTGTAAAGGGCACGCTGGCGGTCGTTCCGGTAGCGGTCGTATTGTTCAGACAACCGGCGCCCGTTGTTAATGTTACCGAATAGGATTGAAGCTGTGATACGGAAGTCGCGGTGGTTGGATAAGTAGATCCGGTGGCCCCGGAAATGGCTGATCCGTTCTGCGACCACTGGTACGAAGTGACCGTTTCATTACCGCTAGCCACCAGCGTAACCGGAGCCCCCTGACAATAGCTAATACCGCCCGATGGGCCGGCTCCGGCCGTAAATGTGACAGGAGCCGTCGTGGTAATTGTCATTGAATTCGACGTCGCTGTAGGATTATAACAACCCTGATTGGTGGTCACTGTGCAATACACCACGTCCCCGCTTGAATAGCTGGTGGTGGCCAATACGTATGCGGGCGGAGCCGGCGTCACCGTGGAACTGACGTTGACCCCGTTCTTAATCCATTGATAGGTGAGTGTCCCTGTGCCGGCGTTGCCCACATTGGCGATAAATGACGTGGCACCGTTTGTGCAAACCGGTAACGTACCCGTGATGCTCAATGTCATGGACTGAACGGCTGGGCCAACCGTCACGTTCGTGCTGGCCGCAGCAGAAGGACCGTTGCAACCGGAAGCGGTCACGCTGACCACAGCCGTTCCGGAGAAGGTTGCGCTCCACGTCACCGTGCCAGTGGTGCTGGTCCCACTGATCGTTCCAGCCGAGGAGGGTGTGATGCTCCAGTTGTATCCCGTTACGTTGGTGGCTGAAGTGGTATAGGCTCCGGTGCCGCTGCCTTCACAGCGGGTCGTGGGCCCGGACGGAGAACTGGGTATGCCCACCGTCGGTGTTATTGTAAAGGGAACAGTGGCTGTGGACCCCGTGGCGGATGTATTGCTCAGGCAGCCGCCACCTGTCGTCAGCAACACCGAATAAGACTGTAGTTGCGCCACAGAAGTTGCAGTGGTTACATAAGTGGATCCGGTGGCCCCGGAAATGGCCGATCCATTCTGCGACCACTGGTATGAAGTGACGGGCTGGCTCCCTGTGGCGACTAACGTCACCGCAGCCCCCTGGCAGAATGTAATACCGCCTGACGGGCCAGCTCCGGCCGTAAATGTCTGGGGGGTAGTCGTGGTGATCGTTAACGAATTGGAAGTCTCTGAGGGAGTATAGCAGGCCGCATCCGTTGTGACAACACAGGTGATGACATCTCCTGCACTATAGGTACTAATAACCAATACATACGCGGGAGGCCCTGTCACACTGGAGCTGACATTCGCTCCATTCCGCTTCCATTGGTACGTCAGGTTTCCCGGAATACTTCCGGGATTGCAATTGAAGGAAGCGTTTGACCCCTGACAGAACGGAAGGCTTGCTGTAATTGCCGGGCTGAACGACTGAATTGCATTCACCGTCATCGTGATTCCATTTGAAGTAGCCGTAGGCGTCGTGACACAACTGGAGGAGCTTGTCATCAGGCAAGTGATGACCTGCCCATTGCTAATGCCAGTGGACGTATAGGTACTTGCGGTAGCTCCGGATATATTGCCTCCGTTCAACTGCCACTGATAGGAAGGAGTGCTTCCACCATTGACAGGAGTCGCCGTGAAAGTAACGGAGCTGCCCGCACAAATTGTAGTGGCGGTCGCCGCTATCGAAACCGAAGGCGCTGAAGCGGGATTCACCGTTATCGTGATCGTGGAAGAAGTGGCAGGGCTGATCCCGCTTTGACTCGAGTACATCACGCAATGCACACTGGCCCCGTTTGTAAGGGTTGAAGTCGTAAAGGTTGACCCTCCCGCTACATCACTGCCGTTGACATACCATTGAAATTCAGGACTGGCACCTCCATCGGTGGTACCTGTAACAGTAAAAGTAACGGAGTTGCCAGCGCAGATGCTGGTTGAAGAGGCTGAGATATAGACATATCCTGTCCCGGGCAGGACTAACGGATGTATCTGGGCTGACGCCCTTGATAATAACAGGAATAAGCAAAGGAACAGAAAACAAGGTTTCCGCGGTACAATTATTCTCATGCCAATATATTAGGCGCCTGTATGGCGCCATGTGGTAATACAAGGACTTCCAACAAATTCAGTATTGTTTGGCCATAAGCCATAGACTGATCACAACAGTGGTCAGACCAACTTTACACAATAAAAAAATTAGGACTTTGCCGGATAATAACCTGTGGAATCGGTGATGAATGCGATAGCAGGATGCAGTTCTAGCAAGGTTTTCATAAATAGCTCAGTTTATAGTTCAGTCAAGCAATAGCAACAGGTAGCAATATAATAACCAGGTTTCAACCAGGAGTTGAAAGGCACAAGTTCAATTCATTATATCGATAGGGGACAAAACAAATATATAAAACTTAAAATCAATTTACCAACAAAACAATAAAATAAATTTATCAATTGGCAATTTGGAGTCCATTTATCTGATCGTCAACAAATGTCTCTTCGCAAATAGAAATCTTATTTACAGATCCGCCGCGCACCGAAAACCTATATTGGCTGAACGGTCCCTGCCGGGCGACAGTAAGAGGTACTTACCATGTTCATTCAATTTATGTGTCTGAGGGAAATACCAATTTGATGTTTTTGCATAAAAATAACCTCCTCCGCGAATAATGGCTGCACGGGTATGTTCATCTACGTACTCATCTGTCCATTGCCATACATTGCCCACGAGGTCCATCACCCCAAACGGGCTCTCCCCTTTGGGATAAGCTGTTACTGCGGTGGGTCCCCGCATACTTCGGCTGCTGTCAACCGGAGGCATCCTTGTGGAGTCGACAAAGTCACCCCAGGGGTACAAGCGCTTGTCCGGCCCCTGCGCAGCATATTGCCATTCCCACTCATGCGGCAATCGTTTCCCGGCCCACCGGGCATACGCCCTTGCATCTTCAATAGATACGTAAGTAACCGGCTTATTACCCCAGCCTTCCGGATAGGTTCCTTCGTGCCAGTACTTCAGGAAATTATGTTTGTCGCCGGGCTGATATCCCGTAGCCCTTAAAAATGTTTTGAACTGCGCATTGGTTACGGGATATCGGTCGATATAAAAAGATTGGATATCCATCCTATGATGGTGTGAACGCCCGGCAGTATCCTCCCAAGGATATTGCACGTCTACACCCCGGGGGATATCATCGCCCTCTATCATGATGCCACTTACTTCAAAAGAAAACTGTTTCACCGACGGAATCATTATCATTCCTTTAGGTGTTTCGGGATGCGTTTTGGTCAACTGAATAGGAATGATATGCTGCGGTAAAAATTGCCAATTGGCCGGAAGGCTGTTTAATGCTGTTCCCCCCATTTGCTTCATCTTGAGCAGAAACGTGGGCAGCCCTTTTTCATTTGCCCCTTCCCCAATGCCCAATACGGCGCCATAGCCGTTGCCTTCGATCGTCAGGCTTAATGTTACCGAATCGCCCCGCTGCTCCGGTATAAGGCTTGTCCCGTTCCACAGGTCAAAATACGTTACACCCGCCTGGTAAGGTAATCGGATCTGAGGGCCGGTTAATGTACCATTACCCCGGTTAACGAATGTCCATACAGTCATTGACCCACCGGGGAATTTACTCGCGAAAACACTATCTTTTAAGACCGGTGTGTGCGGCTCCCAGTCTTTGCTGTGAAAAATAAGAGGATAGCGCCTATATATCATGCTTATCCTACGGAGGGCTTCCCCATACCGGGGAGCTATGCCATTCCATATGCCCCAAATATTCTCCCATGCCGTGTACCCGATCCCGTTGAAAAAAGCGTACTGCAGGTCATCTGTTTTATCAAAGGCCCACCTGTTGTTCACTACAGGCATATGCATCGTCTCCAGCCATTTATAAAGGCTTACGGCTGGAACATAAGTATAGTCATCATAGTAGGCCCAGCTCATGGTATTCCACTCCAGCATTTTTAAATCCTGCATGTTAATTTCAGGTTCAAGGGCGAGCGGGTAATGCACGGCATCCTTTTTTGCCCAAAAGAAATCTCCCGGAATGCCGTTCATCGTATCCCCATTCAAGCCATCCGCACCTACTGCAGCCATCTCCCTGGTAATACCCGTCGCTATCGAAGTGCCCGGATCTCTTGTGCCGTTATCCCATGGCATAATCGGGAAAAAAACCCTCACACCCTGACGCTTAAAATCGGCTACCATCGCGCGTACTCCTTTTATTCCCCCCGGCATATCGGCCAGCATATCAAACTGGTTACGGCCATCAATACCGATATTGGGATAGGTTGGCCATATCAGCACCGCATCGATACCCCCATAACGCTTCTTTAGGTCGTTGAGATAGCGTTCGACGGTATATTTACCGGTGGAAGGATCATAAAAATAACGGTCCTCCACCATCATCTGTGTTTGAATAAAACTTGATTGTATCCAATTCAAGCCGCTATGATGATAGCTTTTCGCACTATACTGAAGCGAATCCCACATTTTTTGACGCCAGCCGATCATACGAGTGCGCCATTCTTTATCATCACCTGGTTTTGCCGGGCCCGCCAATAATTCTTTCCAGTTTCCCTGAATGACGGGCGTTTGAGCGGAAACGGCCGCAGCAGATAGAATGCCTATTATGAATACCTCAACGAATTTTTTATACATGCTGATTGTGATCAAAGATTTAACCTAAATTAAATGATTTCCAATGTTTATCCCCGCCTATTTTGGCACTGATAGCGGGTTAGCACTGTCTAAAAACCGGGCACCTCGTGTATCACAACCGGACGGTCTTTGGCCCTGAAATATAGCCTAAACGAGTTATTTTCATTTAGTTACAAACCCGGCACTGTCTTGGTGCATCCTTTAGAACAAACTCCTCCTTTCATGATTTCAAGCTATTTCAAGATCGCGTGGCGCAATATCACCAAGAACAAGTTTCATTCCTTGATCAATATGACAGGGCTGGCTTTGGGCATGGCCGGCGCGGTCCTGCTGCTGTTGAATATACAATATGGTTTGAGCGTAGACCAGTTCCATGAAAAGAAAGATCATATTTATCAGGTATACAACAAAGGCATTATAGATGGCAACCTATTGTGCTGGAACCAGACAAGTGCTCCGTTGGGTCCAGCCTTAAAAAAAGATTACCCGGAAATAAAGAACACAGCAAGATTAATGGGATCCGATAAGTTATTCCGTTACGCCGATAAAAAGATACAGGCGGAAGGCAAGGTCATAGATCCTGCTTTTTTGACGATGTTCAGCTTCCCCCTGGCGGAAGGGAATGCCCAAATGGTTTTCAATAATCCCAATGCCATTGTCATTACAGCCGAATTAGCCAGGAAAATCTTTGGCAGTGAAGACCCAATCAACAAAATCATCACCACCCCCACCGGCGATAATTTTATCGTCACTGGTGTTCTGAAAGACCTGCCCGACAATACCCAATTCAAATTTGACTACCTGTTACCCTGGGAATATTTACGGGCAAAGGGTATAGAAAACGCCACCTGGACCAATCAAAATACGAACACATTTGTCGAATTGATGCCCGCTGCCCAAGTCGGTGCTGTCAATAAAAAGATCGCTGGTGTAGTGGCGGCAAACAGCCCCATAATGGCAGACGTAAAAGTCTTTCTTTATCCATTAAGCAAAGTGTACCTCGAAGGAAGGTTTGAAAATGGTAAACCGTCCGGCGGGAATATTGATAATCTGCGCATGCTGGGGATACTGGCAGGGATCATCCTGCTGATTGCCTGCATCAATTTCATGAACTTGAGTACGGCCCGCAGTGAAAAAAGAGCCAAGGAAGTGGGGATACGGAAGGTGGTAGGCGCCTACAGGCGTTCATTAATATTCCAATTCATTGGAGAGTCTGTACTGATGGCCTTCTTTGCGGGAATCACCGCTTTGGTCCTCGTGCAAATGGCCCTGCCGGAATTCAGCACGCTAGCCCATGCACACCTGTCGGTGCCCTGGGAGTCGCCTTATTTCTGGGTGGCGGCCTTGGGTTTCGTACTATTCACAGGCTTACTGGCAGGCAGTTACCCGGCTTTTTACCTGTCTTCCTTTAAACCTGTGAGGGTATTGAAAGGCGTTCTGAAAAATGCCAACGCCTTGGTCACTCCCCGAAGAGTATTGGTGGTATTACAATTTGTCTTTTCTATTTTCCTCATTAATTTCATCATCATCTTTCAGAAGCAGATCAGGTACGGACTCAGCCGGGAGACCGGTTTTGTAAAGGAAAACCTGATCTTTCATCCACTGACGGATGACCTGCGTAAGAATTATGCGGCCCTTAAAAATGAATTGATCAATACGGGTACGGCGGTATCTGTCTGTGAATCGAACTCCCCTGTTACAAGGATCAGCGGCGAAGAGGGGGGCTTAAAATGGGAAGGCATGGACCCCAAAGCCAACCCTTCTTTTGTACTATTGATGGAAAGCGGGGGCTTTATACGGACCAACGGGTTAACATTGGCGGCCGGGAGGGATATCGATCTGGAAAGATATCCGGGGGATACGACTTCCTGCCTGGTCAACGAAAGGAGTGGGAAAGTCCTGGGATTCAAAGACCCTATCGGACATATCATCAAGGATGACGATGTTAACTGGAAGATCGTAGGGGTAGTCAAAGACTTCTTGATAGGCGAGCCCGATCAGGCCGTCGACCCGGTACTAATAAAAGGCAGTACAGGCGGTAATTTCATAAGCATCCGCTTAAGAGGGGGGCCTTCCTCCTTTCAAGACGTACAACAGGCGGAGGCGATCCTGAAGAAATATAATCCCGCCTTTTTGACCGAATACCAGTTTGCAGATGAGGACTATGCCGCGAAATTCCAGCAAGCAAAAAATGCGGCGGTGCTCATCGGCACGTTTGCGTTCCTGGCCATTTTTATTTCCTGCATGGGGTTGTTAGGTTTATCCACATATATGGCAGAGAACAGGACCAAGGAAATCGGTATCCGGAAAGTATTGGGCGCCAGCATAGGCAGTATTACCACTTTATTGGCCCGGGACTTTGTTCGACTGATCCTGGTTTCCATTCTGATCGCATCGCCACTGGCCTGGTTCTTTATGCATTCCTTTCTCCAGAAATTCTCATACAGAACTTCTCTCAGTGCATGGATATTGGTGGCCGCCGGTGGCGCAGCTCTGCTGATCTCGCTTATCACTATCAGTACTCAAACCATCCGGGCAGCCATGGCCAATCCCGTAAAGAGTTTAAGAACGGAATAATGGGGTCTTTATAAAGTTTACCTTTCAATTTCTATTTGTATTCCAAGGGGTGTATGCTTATAGAGGTCATCGACCTCTTCATTTGTCAATGCAATGCATCCCGAAGTCCAGTCTTTCCATCGTTGAAATTTGCCAAAGTAGCCTTGATCATTTCTTAAGCCATGTATTTTTATATCTCCACCGGCAGCTTTGGCCAATTGCTTTGTCCTTGCCAAATCCAGTTGATTAGGATAAGATATGCCTAAGCTCTTATGAAAGTTACTACTCGGGTTTTTATCATTGATGGTATAAATCCCCTCAGGTGTTTTAAAGTCTCCTTCATATACTTTTGTACCTATAGGGTTCTTTCCCAAGGAAACGCTATATGTTTTGATTAATTCCCCTTTTGAATAAGCTAAAAGGGAATGTTGTGATTTAATAACAACAATTCTATCAATAGCGATTCCATTGGGAATCGGCGTATAAGGAAAGAAATAGTAAATGATCAAGCCTGTAAATATTCCACTGATTGTCAAAAGAATGATAATCTTTCTTAATTTCATAATGGTTGCTTTCCAGGCGATAATGGTCACAATATAATAAAACTATACCTCGATGTCTATAGAAAAAGTAAGTATACAAGATAAGCTTGCCCTGTTTTCTGACTACTGGAGCCCTCGTATCATTGGCGAATTAAATCAACAGCAAGTAAAATTGGTTAAGTTCCGGGGAGAATTTATCTGGCATCATCATGACCATGAAGATGAAATGTTCCTGGTCATCTCAGGAAGCTTTACAATGGAGTTAAGAGATAAAAGTATCCCTCTCTTCCCCGGGGAATTTATCATTATCCCAAAAGGTGTTGAACACCGGCCAGTAGCAGCCAATGAGGTTCAGGTAATGCTGTTTGAGCCAGCTACTACTTTGAATACGGGTAATCAGGAGAGCAACCTTACACAGCGAGAGCTTGGCAAAATATAGAATTGCCGAGTCAGTTTTTGGGCCAAAAAAAACAAAATTCCAAGAGAATCTAACGCATTAGGACCCAGCTTATGTATGTATAAATACTCCTACATGCTTATATATTTCGTGTACGTTTCGTTGGGTTAGTACTCCATAACTTTTATGAAAACATTCATTTTAAAATTACCTTAGCAGAAGATCAATACTGCTATGATAAAATCATGGAATAATTTTTTGCGGTTTTTTAAATCGAAAACCTGGCCGAAATTTGGAAGACTGCTTCTTATCAACGCGATTGTAAGTCCGCTCTTATCTTGCATCATATAGAAGTTCTCTTTTGGAAGAGATTTTAATGTTCATTGGACATATATTGAAATAGATTTTTTCAATACCCTAGGTGTCGTTTTTACCATCATTGGCCTGGGGATCGCCTTATATCAAATTGCTGAGCTCAGAAGTGAGAATGAAATAAGAGAGGATGCAACCAATCAAGTGCACAAAGAACATTTTATTAGCGATAGTCGGGCTATTGTATCTGATATGTTAATGCAAATGGAGGCGTTACGAATAAAAATAATTAATGATATATATTCGATTGATATTATTCAATCTTATATCAATAAACTCGTCGATTTTGAAGGAATTCTAAATAAGATACATCATCGCCAACGCCAATTAAAATGCGCCCCAATTATTGATTGCGAAAATTGTGTAACTTTAATCCAGGATTTACAAAAAGATATGATCGAAGATATTAAGGATACATCTTTTAAAACGTTCAGGAAAAATTATTATAACGCCAAGTTAGCGGCCATCCTGAAAAAGGTATCTGAATTTGATTCTATTTTAAATTAAATGAAATGTGGACACCGGAATATATATTATTCATAAACACGCTTACAGAATCTACTCGTAATGGTATTTTGACTTGGTCAAAAGGAGAAAGTCATAGATCCTATTTCTCCAACCCTACACCTGAACAAAAAGTATTAATAGATAAATACTACAGTATTGCAGAAGGTCAAACCCTCACCTGTGTGAATCTGACGATTTTCAACAACGACGATGAAATTATAGATGAAATTGTTTTGTGTAAGGCAGTCAATGAACCAAATAATTTCGACCTAATAGACAACTTGTACAAGGAAGTTGAAATGCAGCACAACAAAGAATCCGGCAAAACCATTTCTCCCGTACTTACCCATATTACCCAATCCTTGGAGCAAAAAATGCAACTTCATACTCACTCGTAACGTATTCGCAATACGGAATGAAGGCCCTACCTTCATTCTTTCACCATCACATCGTGCGCACCGCCTTCCACAATGCTCACGGAAGACACCAGTGTGATCTTTGCCTGCGCTTTCAGCAAGGCAATGGAAGTGGTTCCGCAGCTGCACATGGTTGATTTTATTTTGCCCAGGGTAACCGCCAGGTTATCTTTTAAGCTCCCGGCATAGGGTACATAACTGTCAACGCCTTCCTCAAACTTCAGACCGTCCGAATCCCCCATATTATAGCGCTCCCAGTTGCGCGCCCTGTTGGAGCCTTCACCCCAATATTCCTTCACGTAGTTGCCACCCACCAGCAGTTTCTGTGTAGGGCTTTCGTCAAAGCGGGCAAAGTATCGTCCCATCATCAGGAAATCAGCGCCCATGGCCAGTGCGAGTACCATATGGTAGTCCTGGGCGATGCCCCCGTCCGAGCAAATCGGGATATACACACCCGTCTCTTCAAAATATTGATCCCGCGCGGCGGACACTTCGATAAGGGCCGTAGCCTGTCCCCGCCCTATTCCTTTCATTTCCCTGGTAATGCATATGGAGCCACCGCCGACGCCCACTTTTACAAAGTCTGCACCTGCCTGTACCAGGTACAGGAAGCCTTCTTTATCTACAATATTCCCGGCGCCCACTTTGATCCTGCCTCCATATTCCTTTTGTATATATTGAAGTGTTTCTTTCTGCCATTCGGAATACCCGTCGGAGGAATCGATACACAATACATCTGCCCCGGCTTCCACCAAAGCAGGTACCCTTTCGAGGTAGTCCCTTGTATTAATTCCGGCCCCGACAATCAGTTTCTTTTGCAGATCCGTCATCTCCAGCGGATTGTCTTTATGGTTGTCGTAGTCTTTGCGGAATACGAAAAATTTAAAATGGCCATGCTCGTCGATAACAGGGAGGCTGTTGAGCTTGTTATTCCAGATGATATCATTGGCTTCCTTTAGGGAGATTCCCAGCCGGGCAGTGATCAGTTTTGAAAAGGGTGTCATGAACTCCTTTACCTTTTTATCCAGCGGATCCGTACCCACCCGGTAATCCCGGCTCGTCACCAGGCCCAGCAATTTGCCATCCGCCTTCCCGTTATCTGTGATGGCGATCGTTGAATGGCCGGTCTTTCCTTTTAATGCAATGACGTCTTTTACGGTATGCTCCTCCGTCAGGTTGGCGGTGCTGATGACAAAACCCGACTTATGGTTTTTCACCTTCCGTATCATCTCTGCTTGCGCCTCTATAGTCTGAGAGCCGAAAATAAAGGAAAGCCCTCCGTTCTTCGCCAGGGCAATCGCCATATTATCATCCGACACAGACTGCATGATGGCTGAAACAAAGGGGATATTGAGTGTCAGGTCCGGGGTTTGGCCCTTACTGAATTTTGTCAAAGGCGTTTTCAGGGATACCTTGTCAGGAACGCAATCCCTGGTAGTCAAACCTGGTATTAAGAGGAATTCGCTAAAGGTCCTTGATGTTTCGTTTAAATACTGCGCCATATCGTTTTACATTCAGAACGGCAAAATTAATGAATGATACCGGATTTGCTATAGCTTTATGTATCCAGATATGACAGACTCCTTTATCCTGACTGTAGAGTATGCCGGAGAACCGCAGGATTTCGCCGCCGAATTAATATTACACGGGTACAGCCATCAATTCAAGGTGAACGTACATGAAACGGAGGTATTTTTCGAACCTGACGAAGAAGGATCCTACCGCGCTATCAGGATGCCCTGGCAGGAAGAAGGGGCTTTGGCAAAGATAGATAAACGCCTGTTGGGCAGTATCCAGGAGAAGATTTCCGCCATCCTTGCGGGGTGATTGGTTTTAGCGACAGATTACCTAATTTTAAAGGATGCTAATCAGTGTCGTGATCCCCACTTGCGATCGCAAGTCCAGGCTGCTATCCTTGCTTGACAGTCTCCATCTTTCATCGGTTCCATTACTCGAAATCATAATTGTTGATTCCGGTAGTGACCGGTTGGAGCCTGCTGATTATGCCCCCTATGAAAATTTGAACATCCTGTATGTGGATTCGGAAAAATCGGTCTGTATACAGCGTAATAAGGGTATAAGGATGGCCAGGGCCCCCTGGGTCTTTTTATGCGACGATGATGTCCGGGTGCCTTCGGATTACCTGGAAAAATTGATAGGCCATATCACCGCCCACCCTGCCACCGGGGCCATATCAGGCCTCTTTTTACAACTGGAGAACGAAGTCTGGACGGCACAATATCCCCTGCGCTCGGCCAAGCAACTGATATGGACGTTCATTTTCCAAGGGAGCGTCTGGGGGGAGATTGAACTGGCTGGTAACCACGGCTGGGTGGTAAAAAAAATAAAAGAGTACTACCTCCGGAAGGGTAATCACATCTCGGGCGCCGGCTGGCCCGTCATCACCCAATTCTCGGGAGAATACTTTGAGACACCCCTCTACTCTCTGGGGGCTGCCCTGGTCAGGAAGGATTGGCTGCTGGCGGCTCCTTTCGATGAGGTCCTGGACCCCCATGGACTGGGCGATAATTATGGTGTGGCCGCAAGCATCCCCGGGGACAGTTTAACCGTACTCAATAGTGCATTCGTCTTTCACCACAAGGAACCGGTCAACCGGCTCAAAAGGCCGGTGCAGTATTTCAGGAGGGTACTCGCACTTGATTATTTTATCAGTACGAAGGAAAAGCTGCATTACGCGAAGAAATACCGGCTTTTATGGTCACTGGTAGGGAATATCCTGAACGCTGTCCGGACAAAAGACCGGATGATGTTACGACCGGGCATGAAGGCCATATGGATGATCGCCACGCGCCAAAACCCCTATAAACGGGGGGCCAGGGACGGAAAAAAGGTGCTGGAACCAATGATATGAGCAAATCAGCCATAAACAACCCACTACTGATGTGGACGGTATTTATTTTTTATGCCTTGTTGTTGGGCTATGCTTCCATGCACCATGAGCTATGGGGAGATGAAGTACATAGCTGGAATATAGCCAAGGGCAGCGGCAGTTATATAGACTTAATTGCCAACAGAAGATATGAAGGGCATCCTCCTGCCTGGCATACCGTTCTTTGGACGATCTCCAAATTCACACACAAGGTGGCCTATATGCAGGTGGCCCAATGGATCATCGCCTGCGGCGTCGTCTTTATGATCCTTTTCTATGCCCCTTTTGCCCGAAGCACACGGGTGCTCATTCCATTCGGGTATTATTTTTTATTTGAATACGGGGTGCTGAGCCGCAACTATGCGTTGGGGGTACTGTTCGCCTGTGCTATCTGCCTCATTATTCGGAAAGATTTCAAATATAAACCCGTCTTATATTATGTATTGCTGTTCTGCATGTCCAATGTCCATTTACTGGCATTATTGCTGGCAGCAAGCCTGCATCTCTATTTTCTGATAGGGATGAAGGAGCGGAAAAAAGCCACTAAGACGATCCTCGCCCATACCCTGGCCGGGGTACTGGTTTGCCTGCCTGCCCTATATTTTATCCTCCCTCCCTCAGACAGCGAACTGAATGTCCATGCACTGCTGCATATCTGGAGTGCCCGTCAATTGACCACCTGTTATGAAGTGCCCTTAAGGGCCTTCCTTCCCATTCCTGCCTGGTGGCGGTATCATTTCTGGAATACAGAATTCCTGATAGCGGCAAAGGATAACCTGAGTGTGCTGAGATGGATCAACCCTCTGATCACCCTGGCGCTCCTGTCCTGGGTATTTTTTATTTTACAGAAGAACAAAAAAAGCGTCGTCCTGTTTGCTGTTAACCTAGTCCTCAGCCTTTCGGTCAGCATCTCCTTCTATTCCCTGACAACCGCCAGGTATACCGGTTTTGTTTTTATAGGCGCCGTCGTGGCATACTGGCTTTATTGTTACGAGACAACCCTTACACAAAATAATATCCGTCTGGTCAATATACTGTTGATCCTGCAATTAGCTGGAGGCGTTTTTGCCCTGTCCCGGGATATCGTGCTTCCATTTTCCAACACCTACCAGGTCCAGGCGCTCATCAATGAAGTTCCCTCGGGCGAAAAGTGGGTAACGGACTATTGGACTATGAATGCGGTGGTAGCTTTCACGGACCATCCCGCCTATTGTATCGACATGCAAAAGGACATGTCTTTTATTTTATGGGGCCCTGACATAGCCGCCTTACAAAATACGCCTAACCGCTATACCGATGGCATTCGCCATTTCTTCAAAACACAAGGGGTGAAATCAGTGTATATGATCTCCCAGTCTCCCCTGCATAATTTAGTCCAAACGGACTCCCTTTTGACACATTCCTACCGCATTACCCTGGTCGATAAACGGGAAGGCGCCATAGAAACGGGAAGCAATCTGTACCTGTATCAAATTGAGGCGTTATGAGAGAGAATGCACCTATCCCGGATATTCCGGCAAAGCCATGGACCAAGGCAACGCCTCCCAAGCGGATATTGGCGATCCGTCTGCAGGCCATGGGGGATGTGATGGGTACCCTCCCCTTTCTGCAAGACTTGCGTAACACCCTGCCTCCGGATGTGCAAATTGATTTCCTCACCCGACAGGAAACCGAGAGCATCCCTAAAAGCATTTTCCTGTTCAATAAGGTGATCTCCATCGGCGGGGGAAGGAGTTTCAAAAAACAAGTGCTGTACACTTTGTGGTTATTGCCCCGTTTACTTCTACGTCGTTATGAAACGATTATTGACCTTCAGAATAACCATATCTCCAGGAGGCTCACAAAAGTCTTAATGCCCAAAGCCTGGTCCTTATTTGACCGGTATTCCCCGATTCACGGAGGAGAAAGGTACCGGCTTACCATAGAGGCCGTTGGCCTGGGGGCCAATAAATTAGACAGTCGTTTCCACCTAAAGGAACCCGGGATGGGAACTGCCATTTTGAGAAACAACGGATGGAACGGGGAAGACGACCTCGTCCTGCTCAATCCCGCAGGGGCTTTTGAAACAAGGCACTGGGACATGGACAACTATGTTGCCTTTGCCCGGTTATGGCTCGGGGAGTTCCCGGGGACCCGGTTCCTGGTGCTGGGAACGGCTTTTATTGCCGGCAAAGCGGCATTCCTGCAAGAACAGTTAGGAGACCGCCTGATCAGCCTGGTGGAAAAAACAACGCCTGAAGAGGCGTTTGCCGTCCTGCAATCCGTCACGCTCGTATTGTCGGAAGATTCGGGTCTGATGCACATGGCATGGACGTCGGGCGTTCCTACGGTGGCCTTGTTCGGGTCCACCAGGAGCGATTGGGCGAGGCCCTTGGGAGCGCATACCTTTTTCCTGGATTCTTCAGACCTGCCCTGCGGAAATTGCATGCAGTCCGTTTGTAAATTCGGAGACGTCCGGTGTATGACGAGGTATACACCCGAAGATATATTCCATCACTGTCTTTCTCTCATTCAAAAAATCAGGGGGAATGGGTAAGAACATGCTGATTAAAATATACCACAAGGTCCGCCGAAGATCAGGATATGCTTTCGGTGATTTAAAGGGATCGTTGTCCCTGAACAAGTCCCTGTTCCGCCATACCCGGGGAGCCAGGATTGTGGTGTATCATGGGCTCTGTGAGGCTTCCCCTACGCGTTTCAATTCCCTGTTCCTGCGCGCAAAGACATTTGAGCGGCACCTTCAATTCTACCGGAAATATTGTCATATCGTGTCACTGGAAGAATATTACGCCGGGAAGTTCAGCAAGGACCGCTTTAATATCTGTATCACTTTTGACGACGGCTTTGCCAATAATTACAAGTATGCGTTACCCCTGATGAACAAATACGAGGCGCCCATGACCTTCTTTATTACGGGCATCAGGGACGCAGGCTATGATTTCCTATGGAATGATTTTTTGGCCTTTCTGCAAAATTACGGGCCTCCAGAATTCTCTCTTTGGGATGACCTGTTTTATAAAGACAGGCGCCGCGGGTACGCATCCATCAAAACGGGGGTCCTGCTGAAGGACCGGCTGAGAGAAGGAGACTTTGCAGAGAAGGCGGAAATGATAAAGCTCCTCAAACCCATCCTGATGATGAAAGACAAAGGGCAGGAAGCGGATTACTGGCTGCAAATGACACCCGATGAAATCAAAGCTTTGTCCGCGTCACCCCTGGCGACCATCGGTTGCCACGGATACTACCACAATGATCTCTCCAAAATCTCCCTACCTGCGGCGGAAGAGGAAATGATCCGCTCCCGTGAATACCTGGGCCGCATCATCGACAAAAGAGTCAACGCCCTCGCATTCCCCTATGGGGCCTATACCAGAGAATTGCTGGAGGCGGCAAAACGGGCAGGCTTTGACCAGCTGCTTGCCCTGGACTGGTTGTTCCCGGAAGACGCCACTGAAGATACCTTGAGGCAAAGGCTGGTCGTTAATCCCTACATTTCTGTCAATAACCAAATGACCGCTATTCTCCATGGAAAATACAAATAAGGAATACAGCATAGAGCGACTGGATGCAGGCAAGCTACCGGACCTGGAGGCCTTGCACACATTGGTATATAAAACCCCTCCGGCCAAAGATCATTACCCCCATAAATACAATACATCGTATACAGGCGTTGAATACGTCGGATATATCGCTTATAATACGGACCGCATACCCCTGGCTTATTACGGGGTGATCCCCTGCCTGATACGATACCAGGATAAGACCCTCTTATCGGCTCAGTCCGGCGATACCATGACCAACCCCCTTTACCGTTACAAGGGGTTGTTCGTTGAATTATCAACGATCACGTTTGAGCTATGCAAGGCATCCGGGATCCGCCTTGTTTTCGGTTTTCCCAACCAGAACTCCTATCATGGAGCCGTTCACAAGTTGGGGTGGAAAATGACGGATACGATGGAGCGATTTTCGATACCCGTTAAAACGCTGCCCGTCGAATCCCTGTTTAATAGATTTGGATGGGCAAAGGCTGGTTACCGGAAATACGCAAAATGGGTCTTAAATAAATACACGCTGCCCCATCATGGCTTGTCCAATCAGTTTTTGGCGGAAGGATACGGGGGCATATACCGGGACGACCTGTATTTGCAATACAGAACCTATAGCCCCACCCGGGTTTTAGCGATCGGCCACGCACTGGTCTGGATCAGGATCAGGGGCGGTCTCGGTATTGGAGACTTTCAGGTCAGCGAGCTTCATTTTGAAGAGGCGATGCAGGCCCTGTATAAGGTAGCAAGGCTGTTAGGCCTATCGCAGATCTCCTTCCTCGTGAGCCCCGGCACCCCTATTCATGCATTGTTCTCTTCCAAATACAATTCCGAGCCTTCCTTCCCGGTATTGTTCCAGGATTTCGGTTCGGGTATCCCCCTGGATAAGATCAAATTCTCCTTTTCCGACATTGATATTTTTTGAAGATGCAGTTATCCAACGTACAGATTATCGGACAGGATGGGACAAAACATATCCATATTTCGGAGGGGAAAATAGTGCGCGTCACGGACGACAGGGAAGCGGTCACTGCCAACCAATCGACAACGTCCG
>Ga0302315_10000674_pt1 | contig 37284 bp, 32 predicted proteins | sample III_Palsa_N3_1_FD_200532 | JGI IMG/M metagenome (GOLD analysis project Ga0302315, IMG submission 200532) | Peat permafrost microbial communities from Stordalen Mire near Abisko, Sweden - III_Palsa_N3_1 | ecosystem: Environmental > Terrestrial > Soil > Palsa > Peat permafrost | place: Sweden...
TTTCCCCGTTGCTGCCGGCAACCATTCCATTGATCGAATGGCTGGATAAAATACGTCATCTTAAGGAAGTACAGGTATGAAAATTCTCGTCTTGGGTAGCGGCGTCATCGGTACCGCCTCTGCTTATTATTTAGCGAAAGCCGGGCATGAAGTGACCGTCGTCGACCGTCAATCGGCGGCAGGAATGGAAACCAGCTATGGGAATGCCGGCGAGGTCTCTCCAGGTTACGCTGCGCCGTGGGCTGGCCCTGGGATTCCAGTCAAGGCAATCAAGTGGCTGTTGATGCGTCACAGTCCGCTGGCGATCCGTCCCAGCCTCGATCCTCAGATGTGGTCGTGGGTATTGCGCATGCTCAGGAATTGCACCTCCGGCCGCTACGAAATCAATAAGGGACGGATGGTGCGCCTGGCTGAATACAGCCGCGATTGCCTGATCGAATTGCGCGCGGCAACCGGGATCAACTACGACGAGCGCACCCAAGGTACCTTGCAACTATTCCGCAATCAGAAGCAACTCGACGCTTCGGCCGCCGATATCGCGGTATTGAAGCGATTCAACGTGCCCTACGAAGTGCTTGATCCGGCCGGCTGTCTCGAAGTAGAGCCGGCTTTGAAGCATGTGCGTGAGAAATTCGTCGGTGCCTTGCGCTTGCCGGGCGATGAAACCGGCGATTGCTTCAAGTTTACGCAGCGCGTGGCTGGGATGGCGGAAAAACTCGGCGTCAGTTTTCGCTATGGCATATCGATTGAGCGCCTGCTTGCCGAGGGCGGAAAAATCAATGGCGTGCGAACTTCGGCTGGCGAAATGAAAGCCGACGCCTACATATTGGCACTGGGAAGCTATTCGCCGAAATTACTGCGCGGCATCGATTTGCATGTGCCGATTTACCCGATCAAGGGATATTCCATTACGGTTCCGATTACTGACGCTACCCGGGCACCGGAGTCGACCATCATGGACGAGACCTACAAGGTCGCCATTACACGCCTTGGCGATCGGATTCGGGTCGGCGGCACGGCGGAAATTGCCGGTTATGATTTGCGCCTGCATACTCGTCGACGCGAAACGCTGGAGCATTCCGTGACGGATTTATTTCCGCACAGCGGCGACGTTGCGAAGGCAGAATTCTGGTGCGGATTGCGACCGATGACCCCGGATGGCACGCCCGTATTGGGAAAAACGCCTTACACCAATTTATATCTGAATAGCGGTCACGGCACGCTGGGATGGACCATGGCATGCGGATCGGGCCGGGTTTTGGCCGATATCGTGTCCGGCAAATCGCCGGAAATCGAGCTGGATGGATTATCGATGGCGCGCTACTGACTCATGTCGATCGGCGAGGGTACCCGGTTTTGGGCGGCCTTCGCTTCCCTGAACCGGGAGCGCCGCAAATTCACCTAGTGCGGCGAAGTACGGTCTTCGTCTTCAATATTTTCCGGCGGATTGACCGCCGGTATCACATACTTTTCCTCCGCCCACGCGCCAAGGTCTATTTGCTTGCAGCGGTCGCTGCAAAATGGGCGAAACTTGCTTTGGTCCGACCAGACGACCTTTTTACCGCAGGTAGGACAATCAACTTGGGCTGCCATAGAAATCTGAATTTAAAAATTACAAAGCGTAAGCTCAAATGGTACATCGCTCTCATGCGATTTGGGTTTCATATCACCGCCTTGCGACATGAAACGTACCCACAGCATGTACTTGTTGGCGGAAATCTCTGGAATCGCAGCGAGCGATTCGTCGATCGATAAGCGCAACATCTGGTAGATTTTGCCTTGCAACATTTGTTGATAGCTGCCGGCTTGGGCGATCATTCTAGCGGGCCGTCCGGATTCGCGTAACAGGCGCAGGACCATGCCGATGGCATCGAACAACGGCGCCAAGGGGGCAAACCAATTGGAAATGTCCATGCCCCGCTGATCTGCAGGACGCTGCTGCCACGCATAATAGGATGGCAGATCGAATTCGCAAGCCCCGCCCGGAATGATGGTGCGTCCGCGTATGCTCATCAGCCATTCGTTGTCGCGGATATGCTGTCCGGTTTTTCCCTGTGCAGCGATCAATGCAGCGCTGATACGATCGACTTCGGTCAGCACGGCATCAAGCCGCTCAGCCTGCACATTCGGATTGGATTTGAATCCCAGCAAAGTTTGTTTTTGACGTTCAAGTTCCTGCAGCAGATCCGACTTCAAGTCTGCCCGGCCTGCGACCTCAAGCATTTCAAAGATTGTCGACAAGGCGACATGGTGCTGCAGCGGATGTTCCTGATTCAGGAAAAACACGAATTTTTCGTACAGGTCTTCCAACCGCAACAAGGTGCGAATACGCTCGTTGAAAGGGTATTCGTAGACAATCAAAGTAGCATCTCTCGAAATGTTGGGCTAGTACGTGATTCTGAACGAACGCGTCGAAAATTACAAATGTTGTACGTGATTTATTGCGAATGATTTCGCTAATGAACAATAGTACGCGTGCAAACGGTCAACTTGTGGCCCCAATGCCGCCGTGTCGCCATCGTTCTGCAACACATCGTCAGCTGCCGCCAGGCGCGTCGCGCGCGGCGCCTGGGCCGACATGATGGCGCGGACTTGCATTTCGTCAAGTGCGCTGCGTTTGTTCACGCGCGCAATCTGCATTTCCTCGGGGCAGTCAATCACCAGCACCCGTGACACGCGTTGCTTCCAAGTGCCCGATTCGATCAATAGCGGCACCACGAACATCAGGTAACAACCCTGTGCCTGGGCCGCGGCGGTTTCGGTGGTGACACGTATCAGCGGATGCACGATCTCTTCCAATCTGATTTTCGCTGCAGGATCGGAAAAAACCAGCTCGCGCATTTTGGCCCGATCCATCGCGCCGTTCGGCAGCAGGTATTCATCGCCAAACTGCGCGCGTATTGCGGGCATTGCCGCACCATGCGCGGAAGTTACTTGATGGGCAATCAAATCGGTGTCGATGACCGATGCGCCTCGTGCCGCAAACATGTCAGCAACGGTCGTCTTGCCTGATCCGATGCCACCGGTCAAGCCGATCGAAAACGGTCTGCGTGGACTGCTGCTCATCACATCCCTAATTGATGCTGAGATAGGCTTGTAAAATTGGCTTGCCAAAAAGCAAAGCAATCATGCCGGCACCAGCCAGATAAGGACCGAACGGAATGGCATTCTTGCGATCATGCTTGGTCAACAGGATCAGCGTAATGCCGACCACCGATCCAACCAAGGCAGATAGAAGCACGATCAGCGGCAGCATTTTCCATCCCAGCCACGCACCGAGTGCCGCCAGGAGCTTGAAATCGCCATTTCCCATGCCATCCATTTTCCTGACTATCTTGAAGATCCAGTTGACCAGCCACAAGGAAAGATAGCCTGCTACGGCACCGATCACGGCTTCGCGCAGGGGCACGATCAGGCCCACCGTATTGACCAGCAAGCCACACCATAGCAATGGATAGGTCAGGCTGTCGGGAAGGAATTGCGTGTCCGCATCGATAAACGTCATCGCGATGAGAAGAAAGGCAAATCCCAGGCTTGCCAGACCTAGCCAGCCGCTGCCAAACTGCCAAATCAGGAAAGCCGACAAGGCCCCCGTCAACAGTTCGACTATCGGATAACGTACGGAGATCGGAGTCTTGCACTCACTGCATTTACCGCGCAGCGCCAGATAACTGACAATCGGGATGTTTTCCAGGGCGGTAATCTGATGTTTGCATACCGGGCAGGCCGAGCGTGGCAAGGTCAGGTTGTACTGGTCCTCATGCGGTAGCGGGACCTCGCTTTGGTATGAAATGGCGGTAACCGGCGAACCGAGCTTGATCGCTTCGTCACGGTTTTGACTATCAAATGCCAGATAGTCGTCCGCTTCGCGCTGCATCATGCGCGGCAGCCGATGAATCACTACGTTCAGGAAGCTGCCGATTAACAATCCCAACAAACCCGCCGCCGCGGCCGGCAAAAAATTGCCGGGCGCGACAAAAAGCAAAGAATCGAGCATCAGACGACCGAACCCAATTTGAAAATAGGCAAATACATGGCGACCACCAAGCCACCGATCAACACGCCCAATATGACCATGATCATCGGTTCCATCAAGCTGGATAAAGACTCCACCGCCTCGTCCACTTCGTCTTCGTAAAAATCGGCCACTTTCCCGAGCATTTGATCGAGTGCGCCTGATTCTTCGCCAATGGCCACCATTTGCGTCACCATACTGGGGAAGACGTTGGCGTTTTGCATGGCAGAGGTCAGACTCGTTCCGGTGCTGACTTCTGTCTGAATCTTTCTGGTTGCATCGAGATAAACGAAATTCCCCGAGGCGCCGCCAACGGAATCAAGCGATTCCACCAATGGCACACCGGCAGCAAACATGGTCGCGAGAGTGCGAGTCCAGCGGGCAATCGTGGCTTTTTTGATGACTTCACCAAAGACCGGAACCTTGAGAAGAAGCGTATCCATGAATCGCTGCATTTTTTCGGAGCGTTTCCACGTTTGGAAGAAAAAATAGAATGCCGCAAACAGACCGCCGAATATCAAATACCACCATTTGACAAAAAAGTCGGAGATGTTCATCACGATGATGGTCGGCGCCGGTAAATCGGCGCCAAAGCTGGTAAATACGCTCTTGAACGCGGGTACCACCCAAATCATGATCACGGCGGTGACGATAAAAGCGACTGCCAGAATCGACACCGGATAGAACAAGGCGGATTTGATTTTCCCCTTGATGGCGATGGTTTTTTCCTTGTAGACAGCGAGCCGTGTCAGCAAATCTTCCAGAATACCCGCTTGCTCCCCGGCGCCGACCAGATTGCAAAACAGTGCATCGAAATACAGCGGGAATTTGCGGAAAGCCTGATTCAGACTGGTGCCCGTTTCGACGTCGGCGCGCAGATCGGTAATCAGTTTGGCGACCGAAGGGTTGGAATGTCCCTTGGCGACAATTTCAAAAGATTGCAGCAGCGGCACACCGGCCCGCATCATGGTAGCCAACTGGCGCGTGAATAAGGTGATGTCCTTCTCGGTAATCTTCTTGCCGCTCGAGAATGACTTTTTCTTGACCTTGGATACCAGGATACCTTGCCGCCGCAATGTTGCGCTAACCAATGCTTCGCCGCCGGCGCGCATTTCACCTTTGACGACTTTCCCGGATTTATCCTTGCCCTCCCAGGCAAAAATAACTTCCTTTGATTGGCTTGCGCTTGTGACTTTACGTGCTGCCGTTGCCATACTCACACCTCTCGTTATTCATTGGTACAGCCAAGTATTTCTTCCAAGCTGGTCAGCCCGAGCCTGACCTTCACCAAACCTGCCTCGCGCAATGTTTTTACGCCGTCAATCCTGGCCTGTGCTTCGATCTCAAGAGCAGTGCCGTGGGCCAGGATAATCCGCTCGATGTTTTCCGTAATCGGCATGATTTGATAGACGCCGACGCGGCCCTTATAACCGCTACCGTTGCAGCGCTCACAGCCGACTGGTCTGTAGGGCAGCCAGGTTCCGTCCAGCTCTTCATCCTTGTAGCCTGCCTCAAGCAGGGCTTCGTCCGGAATCACCGTCGTCTGTTTGCAGGTGCACAGGCGGCGGGCCAGGCGTTGCGCAGTGATCAAAATCACCGACGAGGCGATATTGAACGGCGCCACCCCCATGTTCATCAAGCGCGTAATGGTCGCCGGTGCATCGTTCGTATGCAGTGTGGAAAACACCATGTGGCCGGTTTGCGCAGCCTTGATGGCAATATCTGCCGTTTCGAGGTCGCGAATTTCACCGACCATGATGATATCCGGATCTTGCCGCAGAAACGCCTTCAGCGCGACCGGGAAGGTTAATCCGGCCCGGTCATTGACGTTGACCTGATTCACACCAGGCAAATTGATTTCAGCCGGATCTTCGGCAGTCGAAATGTTGATCCCAGGCTTGTTCAGGATATTCAAGCAGGTGTACAGCGAGACCGTTTTCCCGGAGCCGGTCGGCCCGGTAACCAACACCATGCCGTATGGTCGCTGGATTGCTTCCATCAGCGTTTCTTTTTGATCCGGATCGTAACCCAACGCCTCAATACCCATTTGCGCTTGCGTTGCATCCAGAATACGCATGACGATTTTTTCGCCGAACAGCGTCGGTAGTGTGCTGACGCGAAAATCGATGGAGCGTGTTTTCGACATCACCAATTTCATGCGGCCGTCTTGCGGCACACGCTTCTCGGAGATGTCGAGCTTGGAGATGACCTTGATACGCGAAGCCAGTTTTTCCTTGATCGCCAGCGGCGGTTGGGCAACTTCGCGCAACACGCCGTCAACCCGAAAACGAATCCGGTAATATTTTTCAAATGGCTCGAAATGCAAGTCCGAGGCACCGGCGTTGATCGCATCGGTCAGGATTTTCTGCAGGAATTTGACGACCGGGGCATCGTCGATGTCCGCCGCGGCGACGGCGGTGGCATCGGCGGCGCCTGCCAAATCGGTATCGGCAAAATCGATATCGAGATCGTCCCCGATCATTTCATTCAGGTTCTGCTCAGCCGATTGCCCCTGTTTCTCGATCAATTTCAACAGGGCTGAATGCTCGACAATGACCGGTTCGACCATCAATTCGGTCTGGAACTTAATCTGGTCCAGCGCCTGGGTATTGGTCGGGTCGGAGATCGCTACCGAAACCTTGTTGCCGCGTTTGGCCAAAGCCACCACGCGCTGACTTTGCATCAGCTTTGCATCAATGATTTTTTCGGGGGCGAAGCTGATGTTGTACGCAGAAAAATCAAGGATTGGATAACCAAATGTTTCCGAACAGAACGTCGCAAGTGCGCGCCCATCCATCTCCCCGCCTTGCAACAAAACATCGATAAACTGACTTTTTTCAATAACCGCTTTTTTGGTCAGTGCGTCAACCTGCTGGGCTGAAATACGACCTGCCTGCAGCAATGCGCGAGCAAGGCCCGACATCGCCGTATTGGAAGAGGAGCTAGGGAGCACTGCAGCCATAATTTTGCGTCAGTAGTTATTATGCAGAAAACATCCAAGTAGCATTAGATAATGCCTCTAGGCACCTGATTTGTAAAGATATTGTGTTTAAGCACCACTAAAAATTTGCTGCACGACCCAATCTTGGGCCTGTGATGCCTGCCATACCGCCATACTGTTGCATTTTTCGGTCCGGCGCTGAGTTATTTGCCCCATTTTTATGGCTGTCCGATTATTATTTCTTTGTTGCTGAAATGGCGCGCGCACCCTTTCCAGTGACGTTCCTGTTGATTAATTTGACGACTTTGATCGCTTGATGCTGCACCTGCACGATCTCAATAATACAGTCGGCAATTTTTACGCTGACACTGGCTTCAGGAATATCCTGCAGCAGTTCCAGCAACAAGCCGTTTAGCGTCTTTGGGCCGTCAAGCGGGAAATTCAAGCCTAGTCGCTTGTTAATGTCGCGTAATGTCGCCGTGCCTTCGAGCAGGCATTCGCCATGACTGTCCCAGCTAAAGGAGTCTGCACGGGCCGCGCCCGGCATCGACGTGGTAAATTCGCCGATCATTTCTTCGATGATGTCATCCAGTGTAACCAATCCCTGGACTTCGCCATACTCGTCGACAATGATGGCAAGTCGTTCGTGATTTTCCTGGAAATTTTGCAGCTGGGTGAATACGTCGGTATCTTCCGGGACGAAATAGGGCGGTGTCAGCAATTCGCGAAAATGCTCGACCGCCAAGTCTTCCTGCTGGTTGAGCAGGGCAATCGCTTTGCGCACATGCAAAATGCCGACAATACGGTTGATTTCCCCTTCATATACCGGCAATTTGTTGTGATAACAGGTAGTCAACTGGTGCTTGATCTCGTCTACCGGCACAGCAAGATTGAGCGCTTCGATCTGCGCGCGCGGTGTCATGACGTCTTCCACCGAGATTTTTTCGAGATCGAAGAGATTCAATAAAATGCTTTTGTGTTTTTTGGGGATGAAGTTACCGCCTTCCAAAACCATCGACCGTAACTCCTCCGGTGACAGCCGATGATCGCGCGCCGAATCGCCGGTTTTGATGTGCAGAATCGTCAAAAGGCTTGAAACCAACAAATTCACGAACCAAATCAATGGCTTGGCAACCGTCATCAATGGCTTGAGAACCAAGCTGGTGGGCAGCGCGATGCGTTCGGGATAGGTCGCACCGATGATTTTTGGCCCTATTTCTGCAAATACGATCAATGCAAAGGCCACCGCAGCCGTAGCGATAGTGATAACCCGCTCATTGTTGCCAAAGGTCCAAATTGCGAGTGCTGTGACGAGCGCCGTTGCCAAGGCATTGATCAAGGTGTTGGCGATCAACACCAGGGATAGTAATTTGTCGGTGCGATCCAGCAGCCACAAGGTAGTGACGGCTTGTTTACTGCCGCGTTTTGCCAGATGGCGTAGTCGATGCCGGTTAGCCGCCATCAAGGCCGTTTCGGCCATGGCGAAAAAGGCGGACAATAAAATCAGGACAGGTAGTGCGAGCAGTTGTGCCCATAAAGGAACGGCATCCACAGGGTCACCGTAAGGAAGTTTGCATAGGGCACGGTCTGAAAAGATAAGTGGATGAATCACCATTTCCGGATTGGAAATCGTGAAACCTGGTCGGGGTGAGAGGATTCGAACCTCCGGCCTCTACGTCCCGAACGTAGCGCTCTACCAGGCTAAGCTACACCCCGTAAGCCGAACCAATTCCAATAATAGACAAACTTAATGGTTCCGGTCTACCGCGAAAGTCGATAATTTTAGCAAAGAATCTTTAAATTGGCTATTCGGCAAGGTTGCGATGGCGCTACTGGCGCGCTGCGCTGCCAATTCAGCCTGATGCTTTGTGTAATCCAGCGCGCCGCACTGGGTAATTGCCGCCAGGATGTCATTGAAATGGGTTTCGTCGCCATTTTCAATGCAAGTGCGCACCAACTGCCTTTGTTCGGGCGTGCCATGCTGCATCAGGTAGATCAGCGGCAAGGTGGGTTTGCCTTCGCGCAAATCGTCGCCAACGTTCTTGCCGATATCCGAGGCCACGCCGGAATAGTCCAGCACGTCATCCACCAGTTGGAATGCCGTGCCAAGGGAGCGACCATATTCGGCGCAAGCCTCGATTTGTTCCTCCGAGGCACCCGCAATCAAGGCGCCGAGTTCGGCGGCGGCTTCAAACAGCTTAGCGGTTTTGGAGCGGATGACTTGTAGATAACGCGCCTCAGTCACATCCGGGTCATGCATATTCAGCAATTGCAATACTTCGCCTTCGGCGATGACATTGGTTGCGTCGGCCAATATCTGCATGACGCGCATGTCGCCAATCGACACCATCATCTGGAAGGCGCGCGAATAGACGAAGTCGCCGACCAGCACCGAAGCCGCGTTGCCAAACAAGGCGTTGGCGGTTTGCCGGCCACGGCGCAATGAGGACTCATCGACTACATCGTCATGCAGGAGCGTGGCCGTGTGGATGAACTCGATGACCGCTGCCAGCAAATGGTGATAGTTGCCGCTGTAGCCGCAGGCATTTGCCGTGAGTAATACCAGCACCGGCCTGATTCGTTTTCCGCCTGCGCTGATAATGTATTCCGCAATTTGATTAACCAGCGGCACTTCGGAGTGCAACTCCCTGCGAATGACTGCGTTGACCGCATCCATATCGCCGGCAATGGAGTGGATAATGGTATTTTGTGTTTGGTTGGCAGCAACAGACAAGATATAACCTGCGGGTATCGTCAATGGGCCGGATTATACGATGACATCCCCGATTTCGCTGCGCATGATTGATGGGCAAGTCATTTGAATTGTTGCAAAACTGAAAGTTCAGCGAAAAAATCGGTAATAAAAATAGTCATTTGGCAATTTGTTCCATATTCATGGCCAAGAAGCATGAAAAAAAGCCACGTTTCGTTAGGGGTGTCAACTCCTTTTGACTGCGAACCTAAGTCCATGTATAATTTGGGGTTTTCCCGATTCGGTTCGCGCAGTTAAGAGTGAGTAGAGGCGCTTCGAGGTAAAAAGTCCCTTAATTAATTGATGAGGTTTCACATGTACGCGGTCATAAAAACCGGTGGCAAACAATATAAAGTTGTCGCTGGCGAAAAATTCAAAGTAGAACAGATACCGGCAGACATTGGTTCCGAAATCACCTTAGATCAAGTGCTCGCAGTGGGCGCTGGTGACACCATTAAATTTGGTGCACCGCTGGTTGAAGGTGCTACGGTACTGGCTACGGTTTTGGCGCACGGTCGCCACGATAAGGTTAAGATTTTCAAGATGCGTCGTCGTAAGCATTACCAGAAACATCAAGGCCATCGCCAAAATTATACCGAATTGCAAATCGTATCGATCAACGGCTAAGCGCAAGCTGGCATTGATAGATCTAACCAGATACCAAGGAGTCTGAAATGGCACACAAAAAAGGCGGCGGCACTACGCGAAATGGTCGTGATTCAGAGTCAAAGCGACTCGGAGTGAAAGTATACGGCGGCCAGGCAATTAACGCCGGCGGCATTATCATTCGCCAACGCGGCACGAAAGTGCATCCGGGCGAAAACGTCGGCATGGGCAAGGATCACACCTTGTTCGCGTTGATCGACGGTAAAGTCAAATTTACCATCAAGGGCGCTGCCCAAAATCAATTCGCTGTGGTTGTACCCGCTTAATTCGACAATGTCGAACTAAAGTATGTAGGATAAGGCGCAAGCCTTCAATCAAAAGGCTCTGCCCATGGTAGGGCCTTTTTAGTTTCTAGCGGACGCCTTTAGAAATCTACTGCGCGCCCCAATCTCGGGTCTGTGATGCTCACTGTACTAGCGTACAGCTCCGCTTCTCGACCCGACCTTGGGGCGCTCGCTACGATTTCTAAAGGCGCCCAAAAATCTAATATGTGACCTAATAAAAGGTCCCTGAGATTTTTGAAGTTGCCTTTTTATGGCGGTACAAACATGAAGTTTATTGACGAAGCTAAGATCGAAATAATTGCCGGTGATGGCGGGAATGGTTGCGCCTCATTTTGTCGCGAAAAATTCCGGCCGTTCGGCGGGCCGGATGGCGGCGACGGCGGCAAGGGCGGCAGCATTTGGGCGATCGCAGACCGCAACGTCAATACGCTGGTGGACTACCGTTTCTCCAAGTTGCACAAGGCGCGTAACGGCGAAAACGGCCGTGGCGCCGATTGCTACGGCAAGGGCGCGGACGACATCATGTTGCGCATGCCGGTGGGCACGCTGATCATCGATAATAACGACGGCGAAATCGTCGCCGACATGACCGAACACGGTCAAGTGACCTTGCTGGCCAAGGGCGGCGAGGGCGGCTGGGGCAATATCCATTTCAAATCCTCGACCAATCGCGCGCCACGCCAGAAGAGCGACGGCAAGGAAGGCGAGCGTCGTGAGTTGCGCCTGGAGTTGAAGGTATTGGCAGACGTCGGCTTGCTGGGCATGCCCAATGCCGGTAAATCCACGTTTATTACCGCTGTATCGAATGCGCGCCCCAAGATTGCCGACTATCCGTTTACAACACTGCACCCTAATTTGGGCGTGGTGCGCGTCAGCCATGAAAAAAGTTTCGTGATTGCCGATATTCCTGGCTTGATCGAAGGCGCCGCTGATGGCGCCGGGTTGGGAGTGCAATTCTTGCGGCATTTGCAGCGCACCGGTTTGCTGTTGCATATCGTCGATTTGGCACCGTTCGACACGGTCGATCCGGTCAAGGAAGCCAAGGCGATCGTCAAGGAATTGCAAAAGTATGACGAATCCTTGTATGAGAAGCCGCGTTGGCTGGTATTGAACAAGCTCGACATGGTGCCGGAAGAAGAGAAGAAAAAGCGCGTCAAGGACTTCGTCAAGAAGTTCGGCTGGAAGGGCCCGGTTTTTGAAATCTCGGCATTGAACCGCGAAGGTTGCCAAGACCTAGTGGTCGAAATCTATAATTATTTGGCCGAGAAAAAGCAGGCTGAACAACGCGCAGGCGAAACCCAGATGGTGGAAGAGGCGCGTGGCATTAACTCGATTGAAACCGATGATCCGCGTTTCAAAGTCATCGAAACCGACGATCCGCGTTTCAAGGCAATCGAATAAGTCTTCCTGCAATGTTGGAGGGGCGGCGCCAAACACCGGCTCTCCAATAGTCCGATAACCATTTGCCATCCTGGAGTGAGCGTCGCTCCGGAAAACCTTATGAATTCTGTTATCCAAAAATCCAAACGCCTGGTGGTTAAGGTTGGTTCTTCGCTGGTGACTAACGATGGCAAAGGGCTTGATCATGCGGCCATTGCGAAATGGGCGCATCAAATTGCGGAATTGAGGAAGCTGGGTAAAGAAGTGGTGCTGGTGAGTTCCGGCGCGATCGCCGAAGGCATGCAACGCCTCGGTTTCGACAAGCGCCCGACCGGGATCCATGAATTGCAAGCCTGCGCGGCAGTTGGGCAAATGGGTCTGGCGCAGATCTATGAAACCAGTTTTAGTGCGCATGACTTGCGTACCGCCCAAGTGCTGCTGACACATGCCGACCTGGCCGATCGCGAGCGCTACCTGAACGCGCGTTCTACCTTGTTCACCTTGTTACGCCTGGGCGTGGTCCCCATTATCAATGAAAACGACACCGTCGTTACCGATGAAATCAAGTTCGGCGACAACGACACCTTGGGCGCCTTGGTCGCCAATCTGCTCGAAGCGGACTCCCTGATCATCCTGACCGACCAGCGCGGACTGTTCACCGCAGATCCGCGCAAAGACCCTGCCGCCGAATTTGTGCATGAAGCGAAAGCCGGCGATGTGGCGCTGGAAGCAATGGCTGGCGGCGCCGGCAGCAGTATCGGCCGCGGCGGCATGTTGACTAAAATCCTGGCGGCCAAGCGCGCTGCGACCTCGGGTGCGCATACTGTCATTGCCTGGGGGCGTGAAGATCACGTGTTGACGCGCTTGGCTAATGGCGAGCCGATCGGCACCCAATTGACTGCGCAGACGGCCCAATTGACCGCCCGCAAGCAATGGATGGCCGACCATCTGCAAACGGCAGGCACCGTGACTTTGGATGCTGGGGCAGTGCAAAAATTGACCAAGGAAGGCAAATCCCTGTTGCCGATCGGTGTCATCATCGTGACCGGCGACTTCGGGCGGGGTGACGTCATTACCTGCACCGACGAGGCCGGGCGTGCCATCGCCCGCGGCATCACCAATTATGCAAGTTCGGAAGCACGTCGCATCATGCGTCGCCCTTCCTCTGAAATCGCGGCAATTCTCGGGTTTGTGGAAGAGCCTGAACTAATTCATCGTGACAACATGGTGCTGGTCTAATCGGACAACCAGCCTACAGTTGTTGTCCCTGAGCAGGTCTGCGATAGCGTATGGTCTGCAAAATCTGATTGACCTTGCCCGCAATCAGCCCATCTTTGCAAAAGTAATTTTGTGCCAGCTCCGCATGCTGCAGGGTCGTTCCTTTGAACGCGATGGGCTGCCATTCGGAGTCTCGTGCGCGCGTCCAGCTACCGTCCGCATGGCCGATGGCGTAGATTCTTTTTTCATTACTGCTGCATCGGATACCTTCGTAACTGATATTTTTTGCACCGGCAGAACTGGTTCCCACAATTGCATATCGAATGACCCCATCTCTGTCGACGGTAAGCGATTTCGAGTCGATCGCAAAGGACTGTCGTGTGCCGCTGACATAAAACGGCAGCAGATTTTCCGCCAGAGGTGGCGCCGGGAGTTGCCAATCGAATTCAGGAACGGCCTTGTCCTTGCCATCGGCGGCATCGGAATGTTCCTGGCCCCAGCTCAAACCCGGAAGACTGGCGATGGCAAGCGCTGATGCCAGCAGATACGTCGCACGGCTTTTCCTGTTAAATAGATTTTTTTGCAACAAATTGTCGATTTGGTCGATCATAGTCAATACTTATTCATTCAATAGGCGGATCTATTCCCGCGGGATTGGATTCACCGGATGGGGTTGACGGGCGTGCCGGCCGAGCAGGATGGCGTTGCGCTCCGGCCTGGGGTGGGCGGGTCAGGAATCGTGATAATTCTTGCAAGGCGCGCTGATACACCTCTCGCTTGAACTCGATGACGACGTCCAGCGGCACCCAATAGTCATGCCAACGCCAGGCATCAAATTCGGGATGGTCGGTAATGCGCAAGTTGACGTCGCAATCACGGCCCACCATGCGCAGCAAAAACCATATTTGCTTCTGCCCGCGATAATGCCCCCGGATTTCGCGTTTTATAAAGCGATCCGGAACCTCATAGCGCAGCCAGTCACGCGTGCGACCGATAATTTTGACGTGTTCAGTGCGCAACCCGACTTCTTCCTCAAGCTCGCGAAACATCGCTTGCTCCGGGGTTTCACCAAATTTGATGCCCCCTTGCGGAAATTGCCATGAGTGCTCACGTACCCGCTTGCCCCACCATACTTCATTCTGGGTGTTGAGCAGAATGATGCCGACGTTCGGGCGAAAGCCTTCACGATCCAGCATGTTGCACCTCAAAACTTTCTGCGGCTAGGTGTCCCTCTGCATAAAATCAGCACGCGGACGATTGCATGCCCCGAAATGGCCGGGAAACGGCATATTTCGGGAATATGTAATCATTTGTGCGAAGAGTGGGCGCATCAGCCAGCTAATCCTTTAAAATTGAGTTGATTATAACTCTCTCTTTTTAAAAAGAATTCATCGTTATGCGCGCCTCCCGATTTTTTATTTCGACCCTCAAAGAAGCCCCATCCGACGCCGAAGTCGTCAGCCACAAGTTGATGCAGCGTGCCGGCATGATTAAGCGCCTCGGTTCCGGTATTTACACCTATATGCCGATGGGTTTGCGGGTCATTCGCAAGGTTGAGGCCATTGTGCGGGAGGAAATGAACCGTTCTGGTGCAGTCGAATTGCTGATGCCTGTGGTGCAGCCGGCCGAACTTTGGCAGGAAACCGGGCGCTGGACCAAAATGGGGCCGGAATTAATGCGGGTAAAGGATAGGCATGGCCGCGATTTCGCGATCCAGCCGACCTCGGAAGAGGTCATCACCGATGTGGTCAGGTCCGATATCAAGTCTTATCGCCAGTTGCCGATCAATTTTTACCACATCCAGACCAAATTCCGCGATGAGCGCCGCCCACGCTTCGGCCTGATGCGCGGCCGTGAATTCACGATGAAGGATGCCTATTCGTTTGATCGCGACGTAGCCGGCATGCAAAATTCATATCAGATCATGTATGACGCCTACGTCCGTATTTTCGACCGCTTCGGACTGCAATTTCGCGCCGTTGCCGCCGACAATGGCGCCATTGGTGGTTCCGGTTCGCACGAATTCCACGTCATCGCCGATACGGGAGAAGACGCACTGGTCTACTGCCCAACTTCAAGCTATGCGGCCAATATGGAGGCTGCAGAAGCCTTGCCGCTGAATGAGACACGGTCGGCACCGGTACAGGCATTGACCAAAACGCCGACCCCAGGCAAGGCAAAGTGCGAGGACGTGGCGAAGTTGCTCGGCCTGGATTTGTCGCAAACCGTGAAGTCGATCGTCCTGACGGTCGAAAAAGAGGAAAAAGGCGTCGTCCAAAAGGAAATCTGGTTGCTGATGTTGCGTGGCGATCATGAACTCAATGAAGTCAAAGCCAATAAGATACCGGGACTTGGCGACTATCGTTTCGCCACCGAAGAAGAAATTGTCGAATGGTTTGGCACGACACCAGGATACCTAGGGCCGATCGGCACGAAAAAGCCGGTAAAGGTGGTTGCCGATCGCACGGTTGCCAATATGAGCGATTTTGTCTGCGGCGCCAACGAAGTCGACTATCACTTTACCGGCGCCAATTGGGGGCGCGACCTGCCGGAGCCATTGGTTGCCGATTTGCGCAATGTGGTGGCAGGCGATCGCTCGCCTGATGGCCGGGGCGTGCTGGCAATTCAGCGCGGCATCGAAGTCGGCCACGTGTTCCAGCTGGGAACTCGCTATTCAACCGATATGAAGGCGACCTACCTCGACGAAAACGGCAAGCCGCAGCTGCTGCAAATGGGCTGCTACGGCATCGGCATTACCCGCATCCTGGGTGCTGCGATTGAACAGAATTTCGACGACAAGGGCATCATCTGGCCAACCTCGATTGCCCCGTTTGAAGTGGTTTTGTGCCCAATGGGCTATGACCGCAGCGAAGTGGTCAAGGCAGCGGTGGACCAGCTTTATGCCGCGTTGCAGGCCGCGGGTGTCGACGTTATTCTCGACGATCGCGGCGAGCGCCCCGGTGCCATGTTTGCCGATTGGGAATTGATCGGCGTGCCGCACCGCATCGTGGTCGGTGAACGCGGCCTGAAAGATGGCAAGCTCGAATATCAGGGGCGGCGCGACACGGAGGCAACCGCCGTGGCCGTTGACGAGATGCCGGCATTCATCAAAGCCAAATTGGCAGCGTGAACGCAAGCTGTTTTGCAACGAAAGGCAGCGTGCTGTCTTTCGCATCCCGCATCGTCATTGCGGCATTGTTGTGCGGCTGCTGCCTGGATGCCATTGCCGGCAACCAGAAGGAAGAGGCCATGGCGGATTCGGTGCGGATTGCCTTGTCCAAGGCAATTACCGATTCCCGCCCTCCGACCATGCAGTTTTCCGATTACAACGACCGCATCAAATATCTGTATTGGCAGGGCGAGATGTCGGAGCGGCTCAAAGCAAAATTGCCCGATATGCAGGTCAGGAAAGAGTTTTTGCGCACAGTCTGGTATGAAGCAAAACGGGCTGGGCTGGATCCGCAAATGGTGCTGGGCCTGATCCAGGTCGAATCGGGATTCCACAAATACGCGTTGTCGGTTGTCGGTGCGCGCGGTTACATGCAGGTGATGCCGTTCTGGACGCGCATCATTGGCGACGGCGACCCGAAGAAACTATTCGACATGCAAACCAACCTGCGTTACGGCTGCTCGATCCTGCGCATGTATATCGATCAGGAGTCAGGCGACCTGTTCCTCGCCCTTGGCCGTTACAACGGCAGCAGGGGACTGCCGGAATACCCGAATGCGGTGCGGGGGGCATGGAAAAAATGGGATTACAAGGATTGAATTCGATTGAATGTGAGTGAATTCGGCGCTCGCGAGATAGCAGCCGTAAATACAAAAACGCCCGCGCGATGCGGGTGGAGTCATTTTTTAACTCCCTTCGGGAAATCTTATTTTTCCAAAAAATAGTAGTATTTTTGCCAAATTTTGCATTCAATGAATGCCGGATATACTGGCTGGTGCCAAAGCTTGATAGAGTCTGCACGGTATGACAGATGTATGGTCTGTATCCAAACGATCGGAAGTCATGGGGCGTATTCGCTCCCGCGATAACGTGTCTACCGAAGGGCGGCTGATTGCGATTTTTCGAGCAAACAAAATTGCTGGATGGCGCCGAAGGCAAAATTTGCTGGGGAAGCCTGACTTTGTTTTTCGCGAGCACGGTGTATGCGTTTTCGTGGATGGCTGCTTCTGGCATAGATGCCCCAAGTGTTATCGGCGCCCTTCGTCGAATCAACCGTATTGGGACCAAAAAGTTCAGCGAAATGTCGCTCGTGATCGCCTTGTCGCACGGGAACTGAAAAAGCAAGGATGGAAAGTTCTTCGAATATGGGAGCATCAGCTATTGGAAGCGAATCGTGGGCGACTCCTGCTTCGATTGCGGAAGTATGGTTTAGCTGGATAGGCTGGTTTATGGAAGAACTGATCACATTTGACGAGGGCTGGCATGGCACCGGCATGGATGGATTCATCTTTTAATTTGCATGAAATTCGGCGATGATGACGCTTGCGGAATTTTTTGCTATTCACGAGCAATGACGCCGATGGCGCCGTAAGTAAAGTGTTGACAATCTGAAAGATAAAATTATGGGAACCTACTACGAATTTTTTGCGGGTGGGGGCATGGCGCGCTCCGGGCTCGGCCCAGAGTGGGATTGCCTCTTTGCAAACGACATCAGCGAAAAGAAGGCTGCGGCATATCGGGAAAATTGGGGTGGTAATCATCTTCACGTCGGTAACGTGTTCGATGTGAAGGCCCGCCAGCTCCCAGGACATGCAGACCTCGCGTGGGGTTCCTTCCCATGCCAAGACCTATCTCTCGCTGGAAACGGCAAAGGACTTGGTGGGGAGCGTAGCGGCGCGTTTTGGGGATTCTGGAAGCTAATACGCAGCTTGAATCGCGAGGGGAGGAAGCCTCGCGTGATCGTGCTTGAAAATGTATACGGAACGCTGACTTCGCACGAGGGCAAAGATTTTGAGCAGATCGCAAAAGCTGTGGCGCGTGAGGGATATGTGTTTGGCGCCGTTGTAATGGATGCTGTGCATTTCACCCCGCAATCGAGGCCACGGCTATTCATCATTGGCGTCGACGCGGGCCTGATGGTTCCTGACAACACGCATGCATGGCTGCCCACGCCGGCATGGCACCCCGATGCGGTGATTCGCGCCCATAATCAATTGCCACTGGCAGTCAAGGCTGCTTGGCGATGGTGGAATCCTGCAGCGCCTAATCAGAGAATTGGTGTGCTTGATGACATCATAGAAGCCGAGCCAGTTGGCGTCGCGTGGCACACGCCGCAAGAAACACAAAAATTGATATCCATGATGACAGACCTGAATCGACGGAAGGTCATGGAGGCTCAGCGGCACGGTTCAATGAAGGTGGGGACCATCTATCGGAGAACTCGCGACGGCGTGCAGCGCGCGGAAGTTCGTTTTGACGGTGTGGCAGGGTGTTTGAGAACGCCCTCGGGTGGCTCGAGCAGGCAAACAATCATGGTGGTCGACGGCCCACACGTGCGGACCCGTTTGATCTCGCCGCGGGAAGCGGCCCGATTGATGGGTTTGCCCGATACTTATCGGTTGCCAGCGCGATACAACGATGCGTATCATTTGCTGGGTGATGGTGTTGCGGTCCCCGTGGTCGCTCATTTGAATGATCAGATTCTTTCACCCATAATCCGGGCTAACCAGCAACTACAAGAAGCCGCGAATTTTGATCGGCGCCAACACGCGTGATAAAGCCTAAAAAAGCAAAAGCTCCTTCCATCGAGGACTCGCCAGCAGCTACCATTAACTTGGATGCTCCTGTATCTGTTCCGACTCTCACGACCACTGAGTTGCCATTTGAAACGGAACAGCTTAGGGCAGAGCTTGCAAGCTTCCTAAATCAGTCTTACGAAAGCGCTGGCCGGCCGGATATGCGTCTAGGCGCGGTCAAGTGGGGCGTCTATGCGTTTTTTGATTACGATGATGAGCCGATTTATGTCGGGCAGACAAAGGAAAAATTAGGAACTCGCATCCGGCGCCATTTGACAAATCAACGGACAGACGCTGTGGCTATGAATGTGCTTGACCCGTTTGAGGTGCATACCATCGCGGTTTGGCCTCTTCCAGCGTTTCAGGAAAAAGGCGCATCTGACCTTACTGCTGTTGCTCATCTCAATGCGTTAGAGCATGCAGTGTTTCAGCGGCTGCTTGAACAATCAGAGTTTAATGCGGTATTGAATGAGAAGGACCCGCCGTCTCCAACGGTCAAAATAAAAATCCCTGCAGAGGTTCGAGGGCGCATCGTATCCGCTGAAGTAAGCCGTTTGAGAGACCATCCGGACCTGCGGATTGCTAGACGCGCAGCAACACTTGCAAAGCTCGCTCAGGTAATTAGCGAGCGGAAAGTTCAAAAAGGTTTGAGGAGAACTTTGCTGGCTCAGGCGAGGCGTCTTCAATCCCTCGCTGAAAAACGATATGAAAATGCTGCTGACACGGCGGAAGACGACGAATAAAAGGCCAAAAGACAGCTTTTTATACTGTAAATACAAAAACGCCCGCGCGATGCGGGCGTTTTTGTTTGGTGCCAGGCAAAAATTATTTCAAGTGATCGGAGATGAGTTTGGTCATCTCGAACATCGACACTTGTTTCTTGCCACCAAACACAGCTTTCAGCTTTTCATCCGCATCAATCATGCGTTTGTTGAGCTCATTTTGCAGCTTGAACTTCTTGATGTATTCCCATATTTTCTTGGTTACTTCTGTGCGCGGCAGCGGAGTTGCGCCAACTACAGCAGCCAATACGGCCGATGGAGTCATTGCTTTCATGAATGCTGCATTGGGTTTGCGCGGAGTTGCCGGCTTCTTGACAGCGGCTTTTTTGACGGCCGGTTTGGCAGCAGCTTTAGGCGCTGCGGCTTTCTTGGCTGCTGGTTTCGCTGCTGCTTTTGCTGCCGGCTTAGCGGCTGGTTTCGCTGCTACTTTCTTTGCCGCTGGCTTTGCTGCTGCTTTCTTTGCAGGTGCTGCTGCTTTTGCTACAGGTTTCTTAACAGCTGCTGCGGGTTTTTTCGCAGCAGGTTTCTTTGCAGCTGGTTTTGCCGCTGGTTTTTTGGCTGTTGCCATCTTCGAGCCTCCTTCACAAATGTGTTGGGAAATCGCGTCATTCACGCACCGCTAATAGTGGTGTGGTTTCCTTGGGGATGCAAGTGTTTTTTGCGTGAAATTGAAGGAATTTGTGGGGCTAGCGCCACGGGCTTCCCATAGGAGAAAAGGCAAATGGCGGCTGTTTAGCCCTTGCAGTGGCCCGGAAGCGCCCCTTGCCGGTGCTATTGGCGGGCTATTTTTGCGCATGCGCTGGCTGCTGAAGGCATCTCGCGGCGCCGGCGGAAATCGCCAAAACCCTTACTGCATAAGGCTTTGCGCGGCGCGCGAGGGGGGAGATTACTAAAGATTTACGGTGGCCGGAGGGTGTGTCGCGATGAAGAACGCCCGCCGTTAGTGCATGCCGGGCATCATGCCCTTCATGCTGCGCATCATTTTCATCATGCCGCCGCCCTTGAGTTTTTTCATCATCGATTGCATTTGCTCGAACTGCGCCAGCATGCGGTTGACTTCCTGCACTTGCACCCCGGCGCCAGTGGCAATGCGGCGTTTGCGCGAAGCCTTGATCAATTCGGGCTTGCTGCGTTCTTGCGGCGTCATCGAATTGATCATGCCTTCCATGCGCCTTACTTGCTTTTCGGCCTGGTCCATATTGGCGCCGCCTGCTGCCTGCTGGAACTGGGCCGGAAGCTTGTCCATCAGATTGGACAGGCCGCCCATTTTTTTCATTTGCCCCAGCTGAGCCTTGAAATCGTTCAAGTCGAACTTGCCGCCGATCTTGATTTTTTGCGCGAGATCCTGCGCTGCAGCAACGTCGACGCCCTTGCGCGCTTCTTCGACCAGCGCCAAGATATCGCCCATGCCGAGGATGCGATCGGCCATACGGGCTGGATCGAAGGCCTCCAAGCCGTCGAGTTTTTCTGCCACACCGGTAAATTTGATCGGCTTCCCCGTGATGTGGCGCACCGAGAGGGCCGCGCCGCCACGGGCGTCGCCATCCAGCTTGGTCAACACGATGCCGGTCAGCGGCAAGGCGTCATTAAAGGCCTTTGCGGTATTGACGGCGTCTTGACCCAGCATGGCGTCAACCACGAACAGCGTTTCAATCGGTTTGACCGCAGCATGCAGCGCGGCGATTTCCAGCATCATCGCTTCGTCAATGCCGAGGCGTCCGGCAGTGTCGATGATCAGGACGTCATGGTAGTGTTTCTTGGCGAAATCCAGTGCCGCCAGTGCGATGTCCACCGGTTTATCCGTAGGCAGCGACGGGAAAAAATCGGCGCCGACCTGGGCCGTGACGGTTTGCAACTGGCCGATCGCGGCCGGCCGGTAGACGTCGGCGGAAACGGTCAACACTTTCTTTTTCTTTTGTTCGCGCAGGTATTTCGCTAATTTACCGACCGTCGTGGTCTTGCCTGCACCTTGCAGACCGGCCATCAGGATCACTGCCGGCGGCTGGGTCGCGAAGCTTAATTGCGATGCCTCCGGTCCAAGGTCGGCCCCCATCAACGATGCCAACTCGCGCTGTACCACGCCAACCAAGGCTTGGCCAGGCGTCAGCGAGCCAATCACTTCCTCGCCCAGCGCTTTCTCTTTAACGCGGGAAATAAATTCGCGCACCGCCGGTAATGCAACGTCGGCCTCCAGCAGGGCAAGGCGCACTTCGCGCAGCATTTCTGCGGTGTTCGATTCGGTAAGGCGCGCCTCTCCGCGCATGGTTTTGACGACTTTGGCGAGGCGTTGGGTAAGATTGTCGAGCATGGGGAGCGATATACTTTAGGAAATTAGGCAATAAAAATGGGACAAAGCAGGCAATAAGCTACGAGCATCCCGCTTGCGGCTTGCGGTATGACATTCTACCCGATACGCGCGACCAGATGATATTTGCGGCCGGCGCTGAAATAAGGGGCGGCGTCAACATCCTGTCATGAGCAATATCTGCCGTCGCCGTTGATGCTCTATATAATAAAGCATATTAAATCAATGCTAATTCAACGTTGCTGCACAACGCCATAACAGCGCCTTAACAGTTCCAGGCGGGGGTTGGCAGGCTGAAAACCCCTTTGTTTATGGCCGAATGAGGGCTATGCCGGCGCTGTCGGTGCTCAGCCTGTTTCGGCGCCACCGTCCGCATGGTATAAACTTGCCGTATGCATACTCTATATATTGGCCTGTCGGCCTTTTTCTATCTGCTTGCTACCGTCCTGCCGCTTCGTTTTCGCGCGCCGATATCCGCCATTGTGGTGTTTGGATGGCTGGCGCACGCCCTGGCATTGAGCGGGGAAATCGACGCTCATGGCGCTTTGCGGATAGGTTTTGCCGTGATGTTATCCGTCGCATTGTGGATATCGGTCGCAGCATATTGGGTGGAAAACCGGAATTTTGCCTTGGACAGTTTGCGCGTTCTGATGTTGCCTTGCGCTGCCGTGGCGGCCGTGTTGCCCGCATTGTTTCCGGGTGAACTGATGCAGTTGGGACAGATTTCCCCCTTGTTTTCCTGGCATATCGCGATCGCGATCATGGCTTACAGCACGCTGACCATTGCCGCGTTCCATGCCGTGCTGATGGCTTTGCAGGAGACACGCCTGCATGCTCGCCCCGGCGCGCCCAGCGGCTGGTTTAGCTCTGCAATCGATCGTTTGCCGGCCTTGCTGACAATGGAAAAATTGCTATTCAGATTGATCTTCTTCGGTTTCGTGTTGCTGACCTTAACGGTTCTTTCCGGGGTGGTATTTTCAGAGCAATTATTTGGCAAGGCATTCAAGCTGGATCATAAGACGGTATTTACCATGATGTCCTGGGTCTTGTTTGGCGCTTTGCTCGCAGGCAGGCAATGGCGCGGTTGGCGCGGCAAGACCGCCTTGAGTTTCACTTTAAGCGGCTTCGCGGCCTTGTTCCTTGGCTATATAGTGAGCCGGTTTGTATTTGAAGTGGTATTGCATCGGACTTTTTTATGAAATATCTCATATGGCTATTGATCGTTTTTGCTGTCGTGACCTGGATCAAGCGCCTTAAAGCCGGCTTTTCCAATGCGCACCGCGATGCGCGCAGCTCCTCAAGCACGCCCATTGTCGAAGCAATGCAGCAATGTGCGCGCTGCGGGATGCATATTCCCGCGTCGGAGGCTGTAATCAACCGCAACGGAGCGATATTTTGTAGTGAAGAACATCTTGCGCAACATGCTGCGCGCTGAACTTTGACGCCGGCAATGCGATCCCCCGGCATTCGCGGCGGCATTTCGCGCGCTTTTCAGACCTCGACCATGCGATCTCAAAATCTGCGTGAGAGTTTTTGGCGAACGTTGCTGACGTTTAATGTCACGCGGGTTGTCATTGCCATCATGCTGTTGCTTTACGTCGTATTCAGCGTCAAAAAAGCCAACAACGACACCGAGCAGTTTGCGTATTGGCAAACCTGCATTGCTTACCTATTAGTGGCAATCTTCTTTGCCGCGTTTGCTTTTTATTATCGCGCACGCTTCGTGCTGCAGATGTTGTTGCAGATTGCGGTTGATATTGCAGCCATTTCCTTGTTGTATACGGCCGCCGGCGGCGCGCGTGGCGGGCTGGCGATTCTGTATTTGTTTCCGCTGGCTGGCGGCGCGGTTCTGTTGCCGTTGGTCTGGGCGCTATTTTTTGCTGCTGCAGTCACGCTGGTGTTGCTGGCTGAAAGCGGTTATCAGATTTTCATCATGTCTGGCGATGCATCGCTGTCGCAATCGGGCTTGTACGGCGCTTTTTTCTTCGCGCTGGTATTCTTGTTTAATCGCCTGGCGGCTCGGCTGATCAATCAGGAAGACCTGGCGCATCAACGCGGGCGTGCCTTGCAAGTCCAGGAGGCAATCAATCGCCTGGTGATTGCGGATGTGGGTGACGGCATCTTGGTGGTGGGGCGCGACAGCAAGGTGCAAACCAGCAATCCGGCGGCCGAACGTATGCTTGGCTTGTCGTCGCTGATTGACGGGCCGAAATATCGGCTCAGTGATTTGCAGGCATTGGCGCCGATTGCCGAAGCATTTTTCGAGTGGCTGGGAAAATCGGCAGAGCAGAAAATTGCCGACGCCTCCACCTTCGTGGTGATCAAACCCGGTGAAGATGCAACGCTCCAGGGGGCGACGACGATATGGGGGTGGCGTCGTGAACTGACAGTGCGATTGAAGTTGCGCTTCGGGCCGGTGAAGACGATTGGCATGGAAGGTGAGCGCACGGTGATCTTCCTGCAGGACGTAACAGAGATTGAGAACCAGGCGCAGCAATTGAAGCTGGCCTCGATGGGGCGCCTGACCGCCAGCATTGCACACGAAGTGCGCAATCCGCTGTCTGCCATCTCCTATGCGTCGTCGCTGCTGGCAGAAGATCTACTCGAGCCGGGTCCGCGGCGGTTATTGAATATTATTGCCGACAATGTCACGCGCCTGAATCAGATGATTGAGGATATCTTGAAACTGTCGCGCAAGGCGCAATCGAATAACGAACCGATTGTTCTGGCGCCGTTCTTCGCGGAAATTGTTGCTGAGCTTCAGGAAACCCACGCAATGCCGCCTGGCATGCTGCACATGGAGGAAATAGAGGGGCAGCGCGTGCGCTTCGATCCCTTGCATTTGCGCGAAGTGGTGATGAATCTGTTATCGAATTCATTGCGCTATGCCAGCAGAAAGCCGGGTAGCGTGAAAGTCCATCTGGTTGCGGATGCCGCCGGGCGCCTCGAATTGCATGTGCGCGACGATGGTGCTGCCATCGTGCCGGAAGTCCGCGCACATTTGTTTGAACCGTTCTACACCACCTCCAGCAAAGGGACGGGATTGGGCCTGTATGTGGCGCGTGAATTGTGCTTGAATAACGGGGCCATGCTCGACTACGAATATCGCATGGAAAAGACGGAGGAAGGATTGGATGAGGCGCGCGGCAGATTTGTCATTACCTTCGCGGCCTCGGCTGATCCGGCATGATTTTGTTGGTATGATCCCGACAAAGGAAATCAATTGCTCCCGGCCCGCAAGATGAAGCGGTGGTGCAATTCGATTTGCTTGGCTGACAAAGGTAGAATTGCCGCGCAGCCGCTATTTTATCCACTTGATATGATGATTCGATTTCCACCATGACCTCACCCCGCGTTTTAGTTGTCGATGATGAGCCCGACCTGCGCGAGTTGCTGGAGATTACGCTTGTCAAAATGGGGTTGGACGTTGACAGCGCGGAATCGATTGCCGCTGCGCGCAGCTTGCTTGGCAGCCGGGAATACGCATTGGTATTGACCGATATGCGCCTGCCCGACGGGCTGGGCATCGATCTGGTGCGCGAGGTGGCGAGCGACCATAAAAATCTGCCGATTGCCGTGCTGACAGCATTCGGCAGCGCCGACAATGCCGTCGCTGCGCTGAAAGCGGGCGCATTCGACTATCTGTCCAAGCCGGTCGGCCTGGATCAATTGCGCTTGATGGTGCAATCCGCGTTGCGGACCAGCCGGCCGGACGAAGATATCCGCAGCAAAACCGACAAGCAGCCCTTGTTGCGTTTGATGGGGCAATCCAGCGCGATGCGGGAATTGCGCGCCCAGATTGTCCGGCTGGCTCGCAGCATGGCGCCGATTGCCATTACCGGTGAGTCGGGTAGCGGCAAGGAACTTGCTGCACGTGATATTCACGCCCAGAGCGCCAGGGCCGAGAAGCAGTTCGTTGCCGTCAATTGCGGCGCCATACCCGAAGCATTGATGGAAGCGGAGTTTTTCGGCTATCGCAAAGGGGCGTTTACCGGGGCCGTCGAGGACCGCGATGGTTTTTTCCAGGCCGCCAACGGCGGCACCTTGCTGCTGGACGAAGTTGCCGACCTGCCCTTGGCGATGCAGGTAAAATTGCTACGCGCAATCCAGGAGCGACGCGTCAGGAAGCTGGGCGCCACTGTTGAAGAAACGGTCGATGTGCGTCTGATTAGCGCGACCCATCAAAACCTGGCCGATTGCGTTGAGCGCGGCAAATTCCGCCAGGATCTGTACTATCGCCTCAATGTCATCGAATTGAGTTTGCCTCCTTTACGTGAGCGCAGCGACGATATCGATATGCTGGCCAATTTGATACTGGCACGCCTGGCGGCCGGCGGGCCGCAAACCGTGTTGGCGGCGGAAGCCTTGCATGCGCTGCAGGTTTATTCGTTTCCCGGCAATGTGCGCGAGCTGGAAAATATTCTTGAGCGCGCAGTCGCGTTTGCCAACGATGGCGTGATTGAAGTAGCTGATCTTGCCTTGAAAGCCAATGCGTCGACGAGCGGGACTCCGGGCGGAGCGCCGGTCCTGGACGCCGGGATGCCTGTTGCGCAAGTTGATGGAGCATCCAATCTTCCGGTCGAACGCCCAGCTCCAGTGATTTCGGCCCCGGCCACTAGCGCAGTTTTGGCGGGCAGCCTGCCCAGTTTGCCATGCAACTTGCCTGGCCACCTGGACGAAGTTGAACGCGAAATCATCAAGCGAGCGTTGGCCAAGACACAATTCAACCGAACCCAGGCAGCCGATTTGCTCGGCATCAGTTTTCGGCAATTGCGTTACCGTATGCAAAGGCTTGGCGTCAATGAGTCCGATTAGCGCGGAAAATATCCTGGTGCTGGATGCCGACGGCTGGTGCCCTCAAGTCGTTTGCGAGCCGTCGCCGAATTTCGATGAACGGCCGCCGCATGTGGTAACCCGCTTGCTGGTGGTGCACAATATCAGCTTGCCGGCAGGCCGATACGGAACATCGCATATCATCGACCTGTTTTGCAATCGTCTGGATTACCAGGCCGACCCCAGCTTTGAAGAATTGCGTGGCATCCGGGTTTCCGCGCATTTCCTGATCAGGCGAGATGGCCGGCTGATCCAGTTTGTCTCCACCAATGCGCGTGCCTGGCACGCCGGCGTGTCCTCGTTTGACGGCAAGCAACGCTGCAACGATTTCTCGATTGGTGTCGAGCTGGAGGGGTGCGATAGCGATGCGTTTGCGGATGCGCAATATGATGCCTTGGGCCGCTTGACAGCGGCGTTGCAGCGCCGGCATCCCCTCACCGACGTGGCCGGGCATCAACATATCGCCCCCGGCCGCAAGACCGATCCCGGCCCATTCTTTGACTGGCCTCGCTTTCATGCGTTGCTGGGCCAAAGTAAAGCACAAAATCAATTGCCGGATCAATCGCAAGTGCTCACTCGCGGTTCACTGCGCTTCGCTGCATTAAGCTGAAAAGTCAACCGCATTGCAGCAAAAATAAATGACATTTTGATAGAAAAAGGTATTGCATACCGTCGATTCAGGCACTAGAATTAGTGCAAATCACAAGTTCTTCACTAGATGTAGTGTTTATTGTGATTCCCTCTTTTTTGGGCTGTTCAATTTATTCCTCAACGCTGATGCCGTATTGATTGATGTTGGATGGGGCCTCTGAGCAGACCTCCTATATATAGAGTTAAGCCGTTTGCGGCATACCGACCCCTGTGAAAACCGGCTGGTTTGTGTGACGCATCGCAGTAATTATGTGAACCCTTGCAGCACCGGGAGTTCTAACAATAACCATACGTGACAGCCCAGCTGTCCAGAATGATCGCCTTCGGAGGATAGCTCAATGCAAACTACTCAAGAAATTTCCGTCAAATCCCCCGCAGACTATGGTCAGGCAAGCGCGCTCGCGAGTTCGGGCACGTCGTCGGGCGCCAATCCGGTCGGTCTTGCCGATTACAGAATCATCCGCCGCAATGGCGCCGTGGTCGGTTTTGAACCATCGAAAATCTCGATTGCCGTCACCAAGGCATTTTTGGCGGTCAATGGCGGACAAGGCGCGGCATCCGCGCGCGTGCGCGAGTTGGTCGAACAATTAACCGCCAATGTGGTTTCGGCATTGGTGCGTCGCCAACCGGCTGGCGGCACCTTCCATATTGAAGATATCCAGGACCAGGTTGAGCTGGCATTGATGCGTTCGGGCGAACACGATGTGGCGCGTGCCTACGTGTTGTATCGCGCCAAGCGGATGGACGAACGGGCGCAACTGCGTAGCACCAAAGTCGACGGTGGCGCGCCACAGCTGCATGTGATTGAAGATGGTCAACGCCGTCCGTTGGACATGGAGCAAGTCCGCTCCTTGATCACCGCGGCTTGCATCGGCCTGGAAAAACATGTCGACGCGGAAGCCATCCTGGGCGAAACCGTCAAGAACCTGTATGACGGCGTGCCGGTCGAGGAATTGCACAAGTCGGCCATTCTGGCAGCGCGGGCCTTGATGGAGAAAGACCCTGCCTACAGCCAGGTGACGGCGCGTTTGCTGATGCACACGATCCGCAAGGAAGTGTTTGGGCACGAAGTGGCGCAAAAAGATGCGCAAGAGAACTACGTCGAATATTTCCCGAAATTCATCAAGAAAGGGATTGCCGCGGAATTGCTGGACGCGAAACTCGCGCAATTCGATTTGAAGAGACTCGGCGAAGCCCTGGTCCCGGATCGTGATTTGCAATTCGGTTACCTTGGCCTGCAAACCCTGTACGACCGCTATTTCCTGCATATCAGGGATGTGCGCATCGAAATGCCGCAGGCGTTTTACATGCGCGTGGCGATGGGCCTGGCCTTGAATGAAATCGACCGGGAAACCCGCGCAATCGAGTTTTACAATCTGTTGTCGACCTTTGACTTCATGAGCTCGACCCCAACCCTGTTCAATTCCGGCACGCAACGCTCGCAATTGTCGTCTTGCTATTTGACCACCGTTGCCGATGATCTCGACGGTATTTATGAAGCCATCAAGGAAAATGCCTTGCTGGCGAAATATGCCGGCGGTTTGGGCAACGACTGGACGCCGGTGCGTTCCCTCGGCGCCCATATCAAGGGCACCAATGGCAAATCGCAAGGCGTTGTACCGTTCCTGAAGGTGGTTAACGATACTGCCGTGGCAGTCAACCAGGGCGGCAAACGCAAGGGCGCGGTATGCGCCTACCTGGAAACCTGGCACATGGATATCGAGGAATTCCTCGACCTGCGCAAAAACACCGGCGACGACCGCCGCCGTACCCATGATATGAACACCGCGAACTGGATTCCCGACCTGTTCATGAAGCGTGTGATGGAAAAAGGCGAATGGACCCTGTTTTCGCCGAGCGACACACCGGACCTGCACGATAAATTCGGCCGCGCCTTCGAGGAAGCCTATACCGGTTACGAAGCCAAGGCAGCGCGTGGAGAAATGCGTCTGTTCAAGAAGATCGCTGCGCTCGACCTGTGGCGCAAGATGTTGTCGATGCTATTTGAAACCGGCCATCCGTGGATCACGTTCAAGGATCCATGCAACATCCGCTCCCCGCAACAGCACGTGGGCGTGGTGCATAGCTCCAATCTTTGCACCGAAATCACACTCAACACCAATGAGTCTGAAATCGCGGTATGTAATCTCGGTTCCGTGAATATGCCGGCGCACATGAAAGACGGCATTCTGGACCATGCCAAGCTGCAAAAAACCATCCGCACCGCGATGCGCATGCTCGATAACGTGATCGACATCAACTATTATGCGGTCAAGAAGGCGCGCGACTCGAATCTGCGTCATCGTCCGGTCGGCCTGGGCATCATGGGGTTCCAGGATTGCCTGCACATGATGCGCACGCCTTATGCCTCGATGGAGGCGGTCGAATTCGCCGATCGTTCGATGGAGGCGGTCTGCTATTACGCTTACATGGCGTCCAGCGAGCTGGCCGAAGAGCGCGGACGTTACAGTTCGTATCGCGGATCGCTGTGGGATCGGGGCATCCTGCCACAGGATTCGTTGAAGTTGCTGGCCGAAGAGCGCGGCGGTTATCTCGAAACCGACATGTCGGAAAGCCTGGACTGGAGCGTCTTGCGCGACCGCATCAAAACCTACGGCATGCGTAATTCGAATTGCGTGGCGATTGCGCCAACGGCAACGATTTCCAACATTATCGGGGTCGCGGCATGTATCGAGCCGACTTATCAAAACCTGTACGTGAAGTCGAACCTGTCCGGCGAATTTACCGAAATCAATGAATACCTGGTGCGCGATTTGAAGGCACGTGGCTTGTGGGATGAAGTCATGATCTCCGATCTGAAGTATTTTGACGGCAGCCTGGCCAAGATCGACCGCATTCCGCAAGACCTGCGCGACTTGTATGCAACCGCGTTTGAAGTCGAGCCATCCTGGCTGGTCGAGGCTGCCTCGCGTCGCCAGAAATGGATCGATCAGGCGCAATCGCTGAACATCTACATGGCTGGCGCATCGGGCAAGAAGCTGGACGAAACCTATAAACTCGCCTGGTTGCGTGGCTTGAAAACCACTTACTATCTGCGCACCATCGGCGCCACCCATACCGAAAAATCGACCTCCAAGACCGGCGCGTTGAACGCGGTGTCGGCCGATGGCGGGCTGAGCGGCGGCATGGCCGCAAGCAGTTCGGCGCTGCAAGCCAGTGCCGACGATGTCGCTGGGCCGGCTTGCATGCTGCGTCCAGGCGACCCGGGATTTGAAGAGTGCGAAGCCTGTCAGTAAGCTTGAACGCGGGCGATAAGCGAGGTTTCTAGCCTTGCCCGCATAAAGTTTGAGTAGCTTTCCCGAATTTTTGAACTACATTAATAAGAGTGCATCTAAATTTCATGATGAACCAGTCCGACGGTCGGTCGGATGGATCGCAGATAATTGGATGCACGCATAATCGCAACGCGAAAAAGGAAATTCACTATGCTAAGTTGGGATGAAGATGTTGCCCCCCCAGTCAACCCTGTCCGGGCTCCCCAATTCGTTCCCGAGCCGATGCTGGCGACGGCAGGACAAGCAGGACATCCAGCGGTGAGTCCGCAGGTCGGCAATGTGGCAATGGACCCAGCGCTGGTCGCCAAACCGGCGGCTTCTGCCGACCCGGTGCGTCGCATGAACGCCGCCGACAAGCGCATCATCAACGGCCAGACTGACGTCAACCAACTTGTGCCGTTCAAGTACAAATGGGCATGGGATAAGTACCTGGCAGGTTGCGCCAATCACTGGATGCCGCAGGAAATCAACATGCAGCGCGATATCGAGCTGTGGAAAAATCCGAACGGGCTGACCGAGGACGAACGCCGCCTGGTCAAGCGCAACCTGGGCTTCTTCGTGACTGCCGACTCGCTCGCCGCCAACAATATCGTGCTCGGCACCTATCGCCACATTACCGCGCCGGAGTGCCGTCAGTATCTGTTGCGCCAGGCATTTGAAGAGGCGATCCATACCCACGCCTACCAATATATCGTCGAATCGCTAGGCTTGGACGAAGGCGAAATCTTCAACGCGTATCATGAAGTTGCCTCGATTCGCGACAAAGACGAGTTCCTGATTCCCTTCATCGACACCCTGACCGATCCGCATTTCACGACCGGCACGACGGTCAATGACCAGAAGCTGTTGAAGTCGCTGATCGTTTTTGCGTGCTTGATGGAAGGCTTGTTCTTCTATGTCGGCTTCGCGCAGATCCTCGCGCTCGGTCGTCAAAACAAGATGATGGGCGCTGCTGAACAATACCAATATATTCTGCGCGACGAGTCGATGCACTGTAACTTCGGCATCGATTTGGTGAACACGATCAAGATGGAAAACCCGCATCTGTGGACATCGGAATTCCGCGAAGAGATTAAATCGTTGTTTTTACGTGCGGTAGAGTTGGAATATCGTTACGCAGAGGATACAATGCCGCGTGGAGTGCTTGGTTTGAATGCTCCGATGTTCAAGGGTTACTTGCGATTCATCGCAAATCGTCGCGCTCAACAAATTGGTCTTGATCCGATGTTTGCGCAAGAAGAAAATCCGTTCCCTTGGATGAGTGAAATGATCGATCTGAAAAAGGAACGAAACTTTTTCGAGACACGCGTCATTGAATACCAAACAGGCGGTGCGCTTAATTGGGAATAACATTAAGCTCGCAGCGTTGGAGTAAGAAGTGAAGAAGGGCCGTGGTAATAGGCAGCAGTCGATAAAACAAGAACCATAAGACTGCAAGAACTTAAAGGATAAAACCAAACTTAATGGACAGTACAAGACCGATTCGATCTTATCTGTTTGCGCCGCTCTATCCGATTTTCTCGGCTAAGGCGGCTTTTTCTTTGAAAAATGGTTTGGTTTTTATCAGACAATATTCCTGCGCCGGCATAATAGCCGGCGTTTTTTTTGGCTACGAGCCGGCGTTTTCGTAACGCAGCCGTAACCAAGTTGGCTGAAGTGCTGCATGTTGAGGGGATGCAGCAGTTCAGCTGGTGCCGAATTCATTAGCGCAAACAGAGGCATGCTTGCGCCGATGAATAATCCGCCTGGAACATCGCGATGGGCCAGGAGGGTTTCCAACTTAGTAGCTTGATTTTTTCCATCACGTGAAGGAGAAACAAAATGGCAACAGCCACAAAGAAAGCCGCAGCGAAACCTGCTGCGAAAAAAGCCGCTCCGGCCAAAAAGCCGGCCGCAGCTAAAAAGCCCGCCGCTGCAAAGAAGCCGGTAGCGAAGAAAGCTGCAGCCCCTAAAAAGGCAGCAGCAGCGAAGCCAGCAGCAAAGAAAGCTGTAGCTAAGCCAGTAGCGAAGAAAGCAGCAGCTCCTAAAAAAGCAGCGGCTAAGCCAGTAGCGAAGAAAGCAGCAGCTCCTAAAAAAGCAGCAGCTAAGCCAGTAGCGAAGAAAGCAGCAGCTCCTAAAAAAGCAGCAGCTAAACCAGCAGCAAAGAAAGCCGCTCCTAAAAAAGCAGCAGCCAAGCCAGCAGCAAAGAAAGCCGCTCCTAAGAAAGCAGCAGCTAAACCTGCAGCTAAAAAGGCAGTAGCTAAGCCAGCGGCAAAAAAAGCAGCAGCCAAGCCAGCAGCAAAGAAAGCCGCTCCTAAAAAAGCAGCAGCTAAACCTGCAGCCAAGGCAGCAGCCAAGCCAGCGGCAAAAAAAGCAGCCCCTAAAAAGGCCGCTGCACCGAAGAAAGCAGCAGCGAAACCTGTTGCTGCCGCAGCTCCAGCAGTAAAAACGGTATTGAATCCGGCCGCAGCTTGGCCTTTCCCTACCGGCACACGTCCGTAATATCCAGGTTCGCTTGGAAGCCTGAGTGACTTCAGGCACAATGCCCGTTGTGTGGCCGTCGGTCGCACAGCGGGTTTTTTATTTGGAGAGCACGACGTGCTATACGGTATTCTTTCCCTTATTGTTAATAGCGTAGCAAGTTTTCTGGGTGGCATCCTGTTGCTTCGTTTTTGGATGCAAGCGGTGCGGGTACGCCCCCCAAGCTCGTTGGCGCAATTTACGTTTGCATTGACCGATTGGCTGGTAAAACCTCTGCGTCGTGTCGTAGCCGGCTTCGGTGGCTACGATTGGGCCAGTTTGATCGGTGCCCTCATCATCGTGGGCTTGCTGGGAACGATAGACGCATGGTTGTCCGGGAGATTTTGGTGGCAGGTAATTTTGGCGTTATCGATTTCGTCCCTGTTGCAGTGGGTATTTTATGGCCTGATGGGGATCATTCTGATTGGCGTGGTATTTAGCTGGGTCAATCCCTATGCGCCGATGGCGCCCTTTATCTACGCGTTGGGCGCTCCAATATTGAAGCCGCTGCGGCGTGTTATTCCACCAATCGGCAATGTCGATTTGTCGCCAATGGTGGCGATGCTGGCCTTGGTGATTTTGCAGCAGTTGGCGCTGGGATTGCTTGGCAGCTTGATTTCGATGGCTCTATAAGAAGTCCATAAGGAGTTTATGAGCGCACGATGGTGTACCGAATTGCCCAACGGCGTGCGCCTATCGGTTCAAATCACCCCGAATGCCAAGAAAAGCGAAGTCCTGGGGATTCATGCAGATGCGCTCAAGATCAAGCTTCAGGCGCAGCCGATTGAAGGCAAGGCCAACGAAGCGTTAATCCGTTTTATCGCAGACAAGCTTGGCTTGCCCAGGCGCGCGATCACCATCACACACGGCCATTTGAACAAGCACAAGCTGCTTGAAGTCGATTGCACCGGCCTGACTGAAGAGTCAGCCAGGCAAGCTTTGCTATAGATATCTCTGCGAAATCGACGACTACAAGCTGTATCCAAATGCCGATTTGAATTGCGCGTCGATCTCGGCGCGCGATGGCTGATGGTTTTGCGCACCCTGATGGCGGATCTTGATTGCGCCCATCAAACTGGACAGGCGACCGATCGTAGGCCAGTCCATGCCGCTACTCAAACCATACAATACCCCGGCTCGGAAGGCGTCGCCGCAGCCGGTCGGGTCGATGGATTTTTCCACTTTCACCGCAGGAATGTCCAGCCGTTGTCCAGCCGTATATATCTCTGCGCCCAACTCGCCGCGCGTAACAATCAGAGCCGTAGTGCGAGCCGCGATCTCAGTCAGGGCAAGGCCGGTACGCTCGACCAGCATCTCCGCTTCATAGTCGTTGACCGCTACATACGTGGCAAGATCGATGAAATGTTCCAGCTCTGTTCCGTTGAACATCGGTAATCCCTGGCCGGGATCGAAAATAAACGGGATATGCTGCTCAGCGCAATGCTGCGCGTGTTGCAGCATGCCGTCGCGCCCATCGGGCGCCACAATTGCGTGCTTTACAGGGCCGGCCTGTGACACCAGATTCTGATGGGAAAAGGTCATCGCACCAGGATGAAACGCCGTAATTTGGTTGCCATCAGCATCCGTGGTGATAAACGCTTGCGCGGTAAACGAGCTATCGACAGAGCGGATGCAGCGGCGCGAGATATTCAGCTTGTCCAGGCGCTCCAGATAGGGTGCGCCATCCTGGCCGATGGTCGCCATGATCAAGGGATCGCCCCCCAGCAATTTCAGGTTGTAAGCGATATTGCCGGCGCAGCCGCCATATTCCCTGCGCATCGATGGCACCAGGAAGGCGACATTAATCTTGTGTAATTGATCGGCAAGCAAGGCTTCCGAAAAACGCCCATCGAACGACATGATGGTGTCGTAGGCGACTGAGCCGCAAATAAGAGATGTCATAGATTCGCTACCAAATGGAAAAACGATTAAGGGATATCAATACACCTAAGGATAAAACACACTTAAGGATAAAACACACCGACATGATAGCCGGCAGGTTTGGCGCCGGAAAATTCAAAGTCGAGCTTGATGGCTTGCTCGGAATTGGCCGCCATCCCTTTTTTTTCATCTTGCGGCGCCGGCAGATACTCATGCGGCGAAAATACCCGGCGCGACAGCATTGTGTTGTTGGCATCGTTCAGCGTCAACTCAAGATGCGGCCATGCCTGCGTGGTGGTGCTCACGTTGCGCAGCAGCATGCCGAGTTCGGACACATCTTTATTGGTATTGAGGGTTTCCAATTGATCGGATTCGATCGAGATGGTTTCAATTTGTGTCGGCAATCCGATTTTGCAGTCCAGTAAAGTGCACGCACTTAATAATATCGGCTTTGTTTCAGGCACACGGGCGGCAATCTGGTCGCGGAAGGTGTAAGTAGCCTGAGCCAGCCCTACCAGTAACAGGAAGAGCGAAGCGATGCCCATCGCGATACGTATTGTTCTCCCGACTGTTTGCTTGTGCCGGCTTTGTTTGACGAAATCCGGCTCTTCCGGCTCATGAATATCCGGTTCCGCTGTTTCCGGATCGATTTCCTGGGTCGGACGGCGGGCGTAAGGCTTGGGTTTTTTCTTGCCCCGCAAAGGTTTGCGCTTCAATTCGTCGATGACCTGGTCCAGCGGATCAGGCTCTTCGGGGATCGGCACAGGTTCTGCGGCGGACTCCAACTCAGCGCCGGATGGTTCAGCCGGTGGCAGAGTGTCGCTAAAGTCTACCAAGGTCATGCGCTGCAGCGGATCTTCCGGCTGCGCATCAACGTCGCCGGCGTCATGCGCCTCAAAGGCGGGTTTCTTGGGTTGCCGGGGGACCTCCACAAATTCTACAAATTCAACGGCTTCGCCGGCATGGATTTCTGCCGTCTGTTCCGGTTCCGATGCTGACGCTGGTTCAGGTTCAGGCTCCGATACCGGTTCAGGTTCTTGTTCCGGCTCCGGGATTGGCTCAGGATAGGCGAAATCCAAGGCAGCGGAGGCCGGTGCCGGTGCCGGGACTGGTGCCGGCGTTGAAATCAAAATCGAAATCGGGATGCCGGCGCTGGAGGCATCTTCTATGGGCTCCGGCTTTGGGATAGATTCTGGGGCCGGTGCAGGTGATGCAGCGGGGGGCACAGGAGTTTTCTCGGCGGGCTCAACGACTTTGGATGGCGCCGCCGGTTGGGCCGGCGAGCCGTCAGGCACTAGCAAATGCTCAATGCCGTTGAATATTTCCTTGCACGAACCGCAGCGCACCAAGCCCGCACGCAATTTCAATTGATCCTGCGCGACGCGGAAGATCGTTTTGCAATGTGGACATTGGGTCGCTAGGGCCATGTATGCTTAGTTACTTGGGCGTTGTCCGGACAAGGCGACCCAGCCGTCACGTTCGGCCCAGATTGCCAGCTTGATATGCGGTGAATATGCAGCGATTACTTCGTCAGCCTGGCGCGCCAGCACGCCGGAAAGCACCAAGAAGCCGCCAGCAGCAACTTGCCCTGACAGCATAGTCGCCATTAACTTCAAAGGGCCGGAGAGAATATTCGCGACGACGACATCAAATGTTTTAGCCGCTGTTCGCGCTTCAAATGCTTCCGGTAAATAATAGGCGATCTCGCAGTGATTGCGCAAAGAGTTATCGCGCGCCGATTCGATCGCCTGGGGGTCGATGTCGACGCCAATGACATCGCTTGCCTCCAGTTTCTTGGCCACCATCGCCAGGATGCCGGAACCGCAACCGTAATCGAGTACCGTCAACTGCTTCGGTGCATGGGCTTCCAGCCATTCCATACACAAGCGCGTGGTCGGATGACTGCCGGTGCCGAAAGCCAGGCCGGGATCCAATTCCAGGATCAATGCATCGGGGTCGGGCGCCTGATGCCAGCTCGGCACCACCCAGATATTTTTACCAATATGGATAGGTTCGAATTGCGATTGCGTCAAGCG
>Ga0302315_10000675_pt1 | contig 37282 bp, 36 predicted proteins | sample III_Palsa_N3_1_FD_200532 | JGI IMG/M metagenome (GOLD analysis project Ga0302315, IMG submission 200532) | Peat permafrost microbial communities from Stordalen Mire near Abisko, Sweden - III_Palsa_N3_1 | ecosystem: Environmental > Terrestrial > Soil > Palsa > Peat permafrost | place: Sweden...
CCGCTCGGCGCCCGCATCGATCGCCAGATGCAGCAGCCACCTTTCGGCATCAGCGAAGACGTCTACGAGACCGGCGCCATGGCCTACAAGCTGCAATGCGCAAGCTGCCACGGCGTCCCGGGCAAGGACATAGCCTTCGCCAAAAATATGTATCCGGACGCTCCGCAGCTTTGGAAGAAGCACAGCCACGGCGACGTCGTCGGCGTCAGCGATGACGAGCCCGGAGAGACTTACTGGAAGATCAAGAACGGCATCCGCCTCACCGGGATGCCCTCCTTCAAGGGCGTTCTGAGTGAGGACCAGATGTGGGACGTCGCGCTGCTGCTCAAGCACGCCAACGAGCAGCTGCCCGATCCCGTCACCGGCATGCTGAAGGGACAGTAGCGCCAGGATTTTTGTCCCAAGACCAAAGCATCCTTCCGAATCCTGATGATCATTTGCCAAGCGGCAGAACCACACACCTCAACCTGTACACTGGTCCTTAGCATGTATAAACGCGTTCTCCTCAAGCTCTCCGGAGAAGCCCTGGCCGCTGGCCGTGGTTTCGGTGTCGACGCTTTGTTCGTCAGTGCAGTCGCCAATGAAATCGCCGAAGCGGCGCGGTCCGGCTGTCAGATCGGCATCGTTGTCGGCGGCGGCAACTTCTTCCGCGGCGTCGCCGAACAGGCCATCCACATGGACAGGGTTGCAGCCGACCACATGGGTATGTTGTCGACGGTAATTAACGCGATCGCCCTTCAAGATGCCATCGAAAAAACCGGCATCCATGTGCGCGTAATGAGCGCCATCCAGATGCACCAGGTCGCCGAGCCCTACATCCGCCGCCGCGCCATTCGCCACCTGGAAAAAGGTCGCGTCGTCATCTTCGCCGCCGGTACCGGCAACCCCTACTTCTCCACCGACACCGCCGCCAGCCTGCGCGCCATGGAAATTGGCGCCGAGGTCCTCCTCAAGGCCACCAGCGTCGACGGCATCTACAACGCCGACCCCAAAAAGGTAGCCGACGCCGTGAAGTTCGAACAGATCACCTACATGGAAATCCTTCAGCTAGGACTGCAGGTCATGGACACCACCGCCGTCTCGCTCTGCAAGGACAACAGCCTGCCGATGATCATCTTCTCCATGCGCGAGAGGGGCAACATCCTCCGCGTCATCGAAGGCCAAAAGCTCGGCTCGCTCGTTACCGCATAACCATCGCGAACTCCATCCCTGAGGCTGCAATAAAACTAGCCGACAGCGATTGCCGCGGGTCCCACCTTCGCAGCTTGGCGCCGCTTCCACCACCGGCCAATCGCCTGTTGCGCCGGATGCTCCACCCACTTTCGCACCGCGACCGCCAGCAGAATCACAAACACATACGAGATCCACGGATCAAAGCGCGCTAGGTGCAGCTTGTCCAGCACGTGATAGTTGTGCAGCAGCAGGTACACGTTGAAGTGCAGTAAATAGAGTGCGTAGGTCGATGCGCCGACAGCCACCAGCGGCTCCCACGAGAAGAGGCTTGCCAGCACGCTTGGCCCAGAGAGCCCCAGGATGATGGCCGCAAACAGCGGCGTGAGCAGCCCGCCATGCACCATGATGTAGGGCATCGTATCCGCCAGGTGATAGGCGGCAAACCACACGCCCACAAACCCCAGCGTGCCAAGAATGACCCGAGCTCGCGTGGTCAATCGAGCGGCTGCATGCAGTTGGCCCAGCGTCAGTCCCGCCAGAAACGTGCACACGTACGGCAGCGGGGTGTACTTCAGCGTGTTAATCCAGAGCCCATCGTTGTAACGACCCGCCGCGTGGCCAAAGTGGTCCGGGTCACGCAGCACGTAGATCGAATGCGGAATCAATCCCACCACCCAGAAGAAAATCCCCAGCGCCAGCAGCTTGCCCGTGCTGCGAGGCCAGGGCAGTTTCAGCAGCCACGGAAACGCGATGTATAGCATCACCTCGCACGACAGCGTCCACGTAACGGTCATCCAGAAGGTTGCGAGATGCGGGAAAAATCCCTGCACCAGCAGCGGCGTCGCGATTGCGCCCATCCAGAATTCTGTGCGCGAGCGGATGGCCCACTCCCCCATCAGCATCGGAATCGAGATCACCATCGTGAGCGCATACACCGGATAGAGCCGCGAAAACCGCGCCACCCAGAAATCCACCGCGTTCATCGGCGCCGGCCGCCCCGCGTAGTTATACGCAAGAATGAATCCTGAAATCAAAAAGAAGAAGCTGACGAACACGTACCCGATATTAATCAGCGGGTACAGCGTAATCGACGGATGCCGGGTCCACGTCAATCCCGACGGCGTGAAGTGAAACAGAATAATCGTGATCGCCAGCAACGTGCGCAAGCCGGTGATCGCGGGCAGCGCGGGCTTCCGCACATACTTCGGCGGCTGCAGCTCACCCGCCTGCTCTCCCGTAGATGTCGGCGCCGTCGGTGCCGTTGGTGCTTCTGCGATCACAGCTTGCATCTCTCACCATAGGACGCTGGCGAATCGACGGAAGTTCCTCTTACTTCGCGAAATCTATCGAATTTCGACATGCTCGAATCCCAATCCTCCGAGCATCGCCGTCACTGTCGCCCTTGCATTTTTTGTGGCCGCATCCAGAATTCCATCGCTCAGCGCGGCCTGCTGCAACTGCGCCTGTGCATTCTTCAGCACCTGCGTCTCGAGGTTCGGATCGGCCTTCACCAGCAATCCCGTATCGCGCGCATACACCCGCGTCTTGTTCACATCGATCGAAGTGAGAAATACCTGCGACGGAGGCAGCGACAGACGAATCGACCGTCCTTGCGAGCCTTCCGTAATCTGCACGCTATCGGCCTGCAGCTTGCTCATATCGATGCCGGCAATCGTCTGTCCGTGCACAATCATCAGCAGCTTGTCCCCGGTCAACACGTCGGGTAGCACGGGGTTCGACTCATTGCCTTCCACCACCGTATCGAGTGAATAGACAACCGTTTCCAGCCGATTCAGTTGCTGGACCTTCTCCACCACATCCGGCGCGGACACAATCGTCAAAGGCCGTCCAGTAATTAAGGCCGCGAGCTTGCCGGCGATGCCCGACCGCGCATGATGCACAAACATTCCCAGCGCGACCGCACCCAGGATCAGCGCAACCAACACACCAAAGAACGCTCCCGATCCGCGCTGCCGCCCGTAGCTATACTGCATCGTCATCGTGTCTCGTTCCCGCTGCGTCTACGCTTGAATCTCCGAACGCACCATTGTCTCAGCCTTCACCAGCCCGCGATTCGCATAGCTAGCCTTCACGAATTCCCGGAACAGCGGATGCGGCTCCAGGGGCTTCGACTTGAACTCCGGATGAAACTGGCACCCAAGGAAGAAAGGATGATCCGGAATCTCAACAATCTCGACGTACGTAGCATCCGGCGTTGTTCCAGTTAGACGCAATCCGCCACCTGTGAGGACAGCTTCATACTCACGATTAAACTCATAACGGTGGCGATGGCGTTCGCTGATGTTCGTCTTACCATAGGCCTTTGCGGCGAGTGAATCAGCCTCCATCACGCAGTCCCACGCACCCAGCCGCATCGTCCCGCCCATCTCTTCCACGCCTATCAATTCGCGCAGTTTGTAGATAATACGATGCGGCGTTGCGGGATCGAACTCGCCCGAATTTGCCTTCGCCAACCCGCACACATTGCGTGCAAACTCGATGCAAGCCGTTTGCATTCCCAGACAAATCCCGAAGTACGGCACCTTCTTCTCGCGCGCATACTTGATGGCATTCAGCATTCCCTCAATGCCGCGCTTCCCAAATCCACCCGGCACCAGGATGCCATCGAAGCCCGCCAGTTGCGACTCGTAGCCCTCAACCTCCAGGCCCTCAGCCTCAACCCACGTGACCTTCAGCTTCAAATTCGCATCCAGCGCGCCGTGCACCAGCGCCTCCTTCAACGACTTGTAACTATCCTCGTACTCCACATACTTCCCGACGATCCCTATCTCCACCTCGTCCTTTGGGTTATACGCGCGCCGCACAATGTCCTCCCACTTGGACATGTCCGGCTCCCTGGTCTCGAGCCGCAGATACTTCATCGCCAGCGCGTCGACACCCTCTTTATAAAAGTTGAGCGGCACCTCGTAAATCGAAGGCACATCCCGCGCCACCACGGCCGCAGCCTCTTCCACGTTGCAGAACGCAGCAATCTTCTGCCGCATCTCGCGTGGCACGGCGCGGTCTGCGCGGCACAACAAAATGTCCGGCTGGATACCGATCGAGAGCATCTCTTTCACCGAGTGCTGCGTGGGCTTGGTCTTCAGCTCCTGCGCCGCAGCAATCCAAGGAATCAGCGTCACATGCACGAAGCAGGTGTTCTCCCGGCCCATCTCCTGGCGCATCTGGCGAATCGCCTCGAGGAAGGGAAGCGACTCAATATCGCCGACGGTCCCACCAATCTCGACGATCACCACGTCACACTCGCCGTTTCCGGCCACCTTGCGCATCGCGTTCTTAATCTCATTGGTAACGTGCGGAATTACCTGCACCGTCTTGCCGAGATAATCCCCACGCCGTTCCTTGGTGATGATCTGCTCGTAGATGCGGCCGGTCGTCAGGTTGTTATCGCGCGACAACTTCGCATGCGTGAACCGCTCGTAGTGTCCCAGGTCGAGATCAGTCTCGGCGCCGTCGTCGGTGACAAACACCTCGCCATGCTGAAACGGGCTCATGGTCCCTGGATCGACGTTGAGGTACGGATCGAACTTCATCAGGTTGATGCGCAGACCGCGCGCCTCCAGCAGGCAGCCGATCGACGCTGCCGCCAAACCTTTGCCTAACGACGACACAACTCCGCCGGTCACAAAGATGTACTTTGCTGACATAGCCGCTACCTCTTTTGGTGGGTGGTTTTGGTTGTGCTCGGTGTGCACGATCAAGTATATCGCGAGCGCTGTGGAGATGTCGTCCGCGTGGGTCTATCCTTTGGCTATGAGCTTGAATTCGCTCACCCTCGCCCTCGAAAGCCGCGCTTATGCCGCATTGCGCTCGTTTGCCGACCGCAGGAGCCTCAAACCGCCTCACCTGCTCACCGGCGAGCGCGGAGAAGACGCCGCCTACTTCCATCTTCGCCGCCTCGGCTACACCATCGTCGCGCGCCGCTGGCGTACCGAACGCCTTGCCGGCGACCTCGACCTCGTAGCCTGGGACGGCCCCACCCTCGTAATCTTAGAGGTCAAAACCCGCACCGCACCCTCCCGAGAACAAGCCTTCGCGCCAGCCGAGACCGCCGTCGACCCCCACAAGCAGCATGTCCTCCGCAAAATGGCCTCTGTCTATCTCCACCAGTTTCCCAGCCCCATCCGCAGCAGCATCGCCGTCCGCTTCGATATTCTCTCCGTCTACCAACTTCCAACTGGCATCGAGTTCGAGCAGATTCGCAACGCCTTTCCCCTCGCCGAGCCCGTGGGTAATCGTGGACGTTAACGCCACGCATCCATTTGTGCAGCCTTCGGTGTCTAATAACGTGACACCAAAATTAGCCGAAAAAGGATTCTGCCGATGAGCCTGACCGACCTGATGGATGCACCCGCATACGACCCCGCCCGCGACGACCGTCGGCGCAACGTCATCATCGGCATTATCCTCGCCATTGTTTTGCTGGGTGCGCTTGCGCTAGCAGGCTTCGTCTCCGGACACGGATGGCTCTTCACCAACCTTGGCTACGAGCATCGGGCCAACAACTTCTTCGACGCCCTCGAAGCCAAGGACTACGCCAAAGCCTACGGCGTCTACTACAACGATCCCGACTGGCAGCAGCACCCCGCCAAATACGGCAGCTACCCCCTCGCGCGCTTCACCGATGACTGGACCACCGACAGCCCCATCAATGGCCCCATCACCTCGCACCATGTCGACAAGTCTGTCTCTGCGGGAAGCGGCTACTTTGGCACCGGCATCATCGTTGCGACCACCGTCAACGGCGATAAAAAGATCTTTCTCTATGTGAATCGAGCCGACAAAACCATCACCTGGCCTGCCCCGTACGTCTTCAAATATTGAGCAGCGGCATCGAAGCGAAACGCGCCTGATCCGCGCGCAAGTTAGCCGATCAACGCCTCAGTCACTGCCTCACTCCTACCCTGGAGCGCGCTGCCTGAAACGGCAACTAGCACCGCCATCACCGCCGCCGCCAGCAGGGGAACTCCCAATCCAGCGCGCAGCGAGTGCGTCCAGTTCGACAGCGCCCCTGTGAGCAGCGGCAGTATCGACGCGCCCACCCCCGCGACTGCGAACACCGTCGAATTCTCCCGATATCGCAGGGCTGCGGCAATCACCAGCGGATACACCGGCCCGGCCGCAAGGCCGAGCACAGCTGCCGCCACCATGGTCACAATGCCAGCAGGCCACGCAAGCAACAGCGCCAGCGCCGCCGTCATCGCCACCATGCTCGAACCCAGCACGGCCCGTTCCGGCAGCCGCGAAGCCCACTGGGTAGAATGCACGCTCCGACTCACCAGCGCGCCCAGCCACAGAAACGTCGCTGCACCAATCGTGATGCCCAGCGAATCGCCCGCGCGCTGCGCATACGACGTCAACCAGCCGCCCGCAGCCGCATCCACGCCCGTCGCTCCGAAGATCAACACCAGCAGCGGCCAGGGAACGCCCGGCCCTTTCCCCTCACCCCGCTTGCTCACAGCCGCCGCACGCTCCGTTACCGAAACGGCTGGACTAGCCTCCATCACCACCGACCACACCGCAGCTACCGCGAAGAAGATCGCCACACCGAGCAGCACATGTTGTGCATGCGAAACCGCGGCCGCCTGCGTAGTAGCCGCGCCCCGCGTGGAGCGCAGCGCAACCCACGGCCCCAGCGCCGCGCCAATCGCCCACACCAGGTTTAGCCGCGTCAGCTCCAATCGCCGCTGCTCCGGAAAGCGTTGCGACAGCAGCAGGCTGATCGAGGTCATCGTCAGCGACAACCCCAGTCCATAAAGCGCGATGGCACCGTAAGCTGTCCACCGTCCCGCCCATCCCAGGCAGATCGCTCCCAGCACGGTCAGCACCGCACCCCGCGCAACCGACCAGTTCATCCGTCCACGCGCATAGTAGGAGCCAAACGAGCCCACCGCATAAAAGCTGAACAGCAGCAGACCGCCCCGCGCATCGTTCATCGACCAGCGCACCAGCAGCAGTGGCAGCAACGCCCCTGGAATCGTAAGCGCGACACCGGTGGCGATGAACCCCACATACAGAAATGCCTTGCGCCGAATATCCGTCCACACTGTGCCGCTCACCAACACTCCAGGAATCTGGCCGAGGCGCCCAGAAACACATCGACCCCGCCAAAGGATCATAAGCCCGGTCCTCCCCCCCTGTCAGCTTGGACAGTAGCTGGAACGCCCGGCGAGCGGATTACAGTGCGACAATTTCCCGATCGGCTCCGGTTGCCAACCCGCTAGCGCACGATCCCTTCGATTTCCTGCGGCCATCCTGCGAAAGATGACATCCTATACTCATGATGCCAAGTTGCAGCACGTGCGGAACGCCCGCCGAAGTCCGCCGCGCGCACCGATATCCGTTCGATCGATTCCTCAGCATGTTCCACGTGTATCCCTATCGCTGCGACAGGTGTGATCAGCGTTTCTATCGATTTCGCTAGCAGTCCCCAAGGGGCTGCGTCCGCATCCTGCGCCACGCAGCCAACTCCACAAGCTATTCCTGCGCCTCGGCAGGAGCGCGCTCTGCCTAAAACTGGAAGGTTGGTGGGCCCGGAGGGATTTGAACCCCCAACCAAGGGATTATGAGTTGCTCCGCAACACTGCAAGTCTAACAAAACACAACGAATGCCTGCGTAATTGAAGGTAAGGCTAAGTAATTGAGCGACCGTAGTTTAGATCAGTTTATCGTAAGCGGCAAAAGCTGACGTGTGTACTGGGATCGCACTGTCTAGGAGCACTTGTCCCTCATCGATGCATCGTCAATCCCCAAAAGCCATGTGTGCAATTACAAGACTGATACTGGAAGAGCAGTTTGAGCAGCGCCATGTGCTGTGCAATGTACTATTATAGAGAGTTGGCGATGGAGGCGCGATGAATCCATGTGTGTTTTGCTCTCAGATCAACGGAGGTTCCGCTCGTGCTCCTTGGAACCAAGCGATCCTGGAGTCAGAAAATTTCCTTGTAGTACCTTCGCTGGGTTCTCTGGTGGCGGGGTGGACCCTTCTTCTACCGAAGCGGCACTATCTTTCTATGGGTGCACTGCCGAGCGATCTTAGAAACGAAGCAGAATCGTTGCAGTCCAAAGTCGAGTGCCTGCTCAGGTCGCAATTCGACGAGCCCCTCGTGGCTTTCGAGCACGGCCCCAGTGCAGCTAAGCATGGGACGGGTTGCGGTGTTGATCACGCTCATCTTCATATTTTGCCACTCGCTTGTGAGCTATTGGTCCTAGCGAGTCCGTTCGTCCCTTATGGCACCGAGTGGAAACCAGCGGGATGGGAAGAGCGTGCCGTAGCGTACAAGTCTGGCCTCGATTATCTTTTTTTGAAGCAGGATGATTGTCCCGGTGTGATTTCGGTTGCCAGGGACTTTGGCAGTCAGGTCTTCCGAAAGGCGATTGCAGCTCATTTGGGAAAGCCGCATGAGTTCAATTGGCGAGAACATCCGAGACATGAGGTAGCACTCCAGACGACAGCCAGACTTCGCTCCAAACGGGTTCAGACTCATAACGAGTGTGAGTATGCATGAGCGATGCAAGTAGCGATCCTGGATTTGGTTCGGACCCAACAGACAACCGAAAGCTCCTCGAGTGGAAGTCTCTCTATCCGCCTGAGGCAAATTCTCACATCCGTGTTGAGGCTATCTATTTAGGCTTGCTTCTCGCATCAATTCCAGTGTTCATGCTGCTCTTGCTGTGCCAGATTCCGCATGCGCTGTGGAGAGCCTTGGGCGTAGGTGCGGGTGAAGCGTTCACTACCTATGGTCTCGCGTGGATGGCAGGAACATTAGGAGGCACGCTCTACGCGATCAAATGGCTTTACCATGTCGTGGCCCGTCAGTTGTGGAATTTCGACCGTAGGCTGTGGCGGATTTTCACTCCTCATATTTCTGGCGGCTTTGCATTCGCAATTGTTACGCTGATCTCGTCAGGGATTCTAAAAGTCTTTGATTCGCAGGCGGTCCACTCTCATCCAGTTGTAATCGGCATTGCCTTCCTCGTTGGCTACTCCTCGGACAGCGCGGTGGCAAAGTTGACTGAAATTGCGGAAACGCTTTTCGGTAAGGGAAAATCTAAGGAAGCAAAGCCCGGATCTCCCCCGAAACCGTCGGGAACTGCATCGTGAGGACGGCTTCGCCACTGAGGTATCCGGGGGGCAAGTGGCGACTCTTCAGCTTCTTCCAACAACTGTTGGATTGCAATTTCGCGGCTGCGCCTGGCTACATTGAGCCCTACGCCGGGGGAGGCAGTCTTGCATTGTCCCTGCTCTTCACTGGGCAGGTTTCTAACATCTGGCTGAATGATCTCGACCCTGCTATCCACGCTTGCTGGTCAGCCATGCTCGACGAGCCTGACCGCTTTTGCGATGCTTTAGCGCATGTTCCAATCTCATTGGAGGAGTGGCAAACTCAAAAAAAGGTGTACCGCAGCGGTTTACGCTCGGGCAAGTTTCAACTTGGCTTCGCTACGTTCTACCTCAACCGGACCAACCACTCGGGGATTCTAAACGGCGGTGTAATCGGTGGAAAATCCCAGGCTGGAGAATGGAAACTCGATGCGCGTTTCAACCGAGACGAACTGATCCGTAGGATCGGTCGCATCAAGGAACACAGAAAGCACATCAAGCTCACAAACCTGGATGCTCAAAAACTGCTTGGCACGCTACGTCAAAGTGAACGAAGTCTCGTCTATCTGGACCCTCCATACGTCGGCGCTGGAAAAGCACTTTATATGAACGCTTATGGAGAGAATGATCATCAATTGGTTAGAGACCGTGTCTTAGCGTTAAAGCGGCTATGGGTTGTCTCATACGACGATGTAGCTCTTATCAATAGCTTGTACAAAGGCTTCCGTCCACGTCATATTAGCCTCAATCACACCGCTCGGGTAGCCAAAGTCGGACGAGAGGTTCTGTACTTTTCAAACGGATGCGTCATCCCAGCAGCTCATTGAGGGAAAAATTGTGGTCACGAAACCAACGCAATCTGGGACAAAGACGAATGGGCAAGAGTCTCATCGCAAGCGTCCTAATCGTGGCGTTATTCTCCTGACTCATAAAGGGCTGCTTGACTTACAACTCGCCGAAGTTGATTGCAAGACTGTCGGACAGAAAGCGGTCGGTCTCCTAACGCTCCCCGCATCGTGGACCCTTCCATTTTTCGTGGTCGCTTCTGACGTAGCTTCTGCCATTTCCGACCCAGCTAAACTCCAGACTGTGTTGGCACATGCGGCCGCTAGTGCTAGGCTCAAGACCGACAAGGTCATCATTCGTTCAAATGCAGTAACAGAGACCATTGCTGACAGAGGCACTCTAGCCTCTGAGAGTGCAGCGTGGGACGATGCTGCAAATACGTTGCTGAGATTGCAAGCGAAAACGCAGAGTCAAGTCGAAGGAGAAGTTCACTGGATCATTCAGAATGTAGCGGTCTCGTATGCTCAGGGTCAGCTTTCCAACGAACGTCGTGTGAGTCGCGAAAATCGTGATTGGGTTCTCGAAGTCGAAAAGGGAATGCCTCAACAGACCGCTCAGCCGATTGGAGTGCGTGCATGGCGAAGCGGGAAAAATCTAAATGTCGTACACCTAAGGTGCGATTCATTCCTACAAATAAGCGTTGCTCTGCGGCAGGTTGCACACTGGGCTTCGCAAGATAACCGGCGCTTCCTTTTCGAGTGGATTTGGGACGGGGGGAGCGTATGGATTGTCCAGTTAGACGTAGCTACTTCCGGAGACGGCGTCAAGCCCGCATCGTTATTGCCGACCTCCGTGACACTATCAGCGCCAGAAGGATTGAAGGTATTTCGAAACGCATCAGACTCTGACTTCGCAGGCCTTCGCAAGCTTTCCAATACTCAGACCTACCGTTCTTTAGGCTACACGATGCCGCCCTTCTACGTGCTTGATGCAGGCTGCGGAGTAAGCGACTTTTTAGCCGGCGGTGCGATCAGCGGCGATCTTCTTCTAGACTTTGAGCAGCTTACAAAACGGTCACTTGTCCTGAGGACCGACGGCTCCGCTCTTCCCTCCGATAAACGAGAAATGCTGCCTCGGAGTGAAGAACTACGAAACGTGGCTGAGGTAGTCAAGTGGCTGACGGAAGAGTTTAGACCAAAGTGTATTGAGTTTGGCTTAGAGATCGCACCGCTTAGTCTGATTGCCCACCATTTCATTCCATCAGTCGCTTCAGCATGGGCGCGCGCCGAACCTGGGAAGCGTTGGGTCCGCATCGAAGCCCTGTGGGGTATTCCTGAAGGGGTGTACTGGCATTCTCACGATACGTTCCAAATCGATGTCGAATCACTTGACCTGTCGAGTGGATTTAGAGGCGATGAATATCCTTCGCAATCGCATCTCCGCTACAAAGGGACCTTTATCGCTCCAGATACAAGCGGTGCTTGGGTTCACCATCAAACGGATCAGTCGGCTGATTGGAAACCGAGCATCGAAAAATCCAGTTGGCTAAGTGAAATCGCCTATACGACGCGACAGATCGCAGAGAAGGAGAATGCCGCGGTTGAGGTGATGTGGTTCGTCGACACTCATAGGGGCGCGTGTAAGCATCAAGTTCTCCCCTGGTATCACAGCAAACCTCTTTCGTTAGACGTACCAGTTGGAACCCCACGAAGGCGAAAGCTGACGTCTTCACAAGATCTGACCATTCGGACTCAGCAAGACTGGCTCGACCTTAAAGCGCTGGTCCAAGGCGGTCAACGGATTGAACGTGTTCTCGTGGAACCTCGGGATAGTTGGTTGGTGCGGAACCTGACTTTCGCGGAGGACCTCGGAAGTTTTTCGGCCGAAAACAATATTGTTGTCGTTCTATCCGGAGGAATTCTCTCCCACGCGTTTCATGTGCTGGGCCGCAAAGGTGCACACGTCGAATGCGTCGACCTCTACGGAACGAACGAAGAACGAGTCGAATACAACAAGGTCGTGAGAGACAAAGTGCCCCAGCATATAGCCTCTCGCGGAGAACGATACGAAACCGTTAGATTAACCGGTGATGCCCTCCTAATGGCTCTCCGTAGAAAGCTGGTTGAGGAGGCCTTTGAAGCGCTGGACGCGAGTAGCGGAACGGATCTTCTTGGCGAATTGGCCGATCTGCAGGAAGTAGTGCTTGCGATTACGAAGGCTGTCGGCTCTACCGTTGACGATCTGGAAACCGAGCGAGTTCGCAAGCTCAAAAAGCGCGGCGGGTTCGATAACGGCCTGATGCTCCAAACAACATCGAGCCCCCGGTCTCTGCCAGTCCCCAGGCCAATAGGACCGCTAGTGACAGAGATCGCAGAGGACTCGATTAGGGTTATAAGCAATCCTGTGGAGATTCCGGTCAAAGCACGCTACCGCAGACCCGATCGCCGGGTAAGCGGCAACTCTTCTGAGGAGCTCCTCGCCGTCGAATTAGAGCTTAACCGACTTGAGAAGGAGACGGAAGCGATAACGTATAAGCTAGTCGAGGGCTCTGAAGTAAGCGAACTGCTCGTGGAGACTGAGTTGCGACGGCATGGGTCTGATCTGCGAGTGGTAATCAAGGTTCGGAAGAAGCCCGGGGATGATGTTCCGGAGCAAGGAAAACTCAAATTCGATCCGTAGCAAAACATGTAGTTTAATTAAAGCTTCTCAGCAGAGCGCGACGAGTGTCCGTTTGCTCCAGATCCCGTGTAGCCCATCTTCATCCTCTAAAGTTTTCGCTGCGTTCCATACATAGATTTAGGGGACAGGTTCGCAGAGGTAGGCACCCTCAGTGGTCGGAATTGCTCAGGCCAGTTTTCCCAAGCGATGGGGACAGTTGCCACTCTACGACTCGTATTGGTGCATCGCGCTCGGGCGAATCTACGCTAGCTTCCGACAAATTTCGCTTGTTTACTATCCGGAAGCGTAGTATTCCCACACCGACTGCCCCGCTCCCACATGGCTTCGAGACCCATAGGAGCATCGCGCCGATGGTTAGAGCAAAGACTCCCGTCGCTTTGTTTGTCGGTCAGGCAGCGGAGTACGTCCGCATGTCAACGGAACATCAGCAGTATTCTCCCACAAACCAATTGGACGTGATGTCCCACTACGCGAAGGGGCACGACCTCTCGATCATGAAGAGGTATGACGACCACGGTTGTAGCGGGTTGAACTTGGCGGGACGAGACGGGCTTCAGCAACTGTTGAAAGATGTAGAAGAAGGGACGGCCAAGTTTTCGACCCTTCTGGTGTATGACGTGAGCCGTTGGGGCCGGTTCCAGGATTCCGATGAAAGCGCTTACTACGAATACATCCTCAAGCGTGCAGGGATCACCGTTCAATACTGCGCTGAGCAGTTTGAGAACGATGGAAGCATGTCCTCATCCTTGCTGAAAACCCTAAAGCGAACGATGGCCGCAGAGTACAGCCGTGAGCTCTCCGTGAAGGTGTTTGCGGGACAGTGCCGCTTGATCGAACTCGGTTTCAGACAAGGTGGCCCCGCAGGGTATGGCCTACGACGCCAACTGATTGATCGTACCGGCGCAGAAAAGTGTCTATTGCAGCCGGGGGAGCGGAAGAGCTTTCAAACCGACAGGGTGATCCTCGTTCTTGGGCCAGAGACCGAACTGACGATTGTCCGAGAAATCTTCCGCCGTTTCACTGTTGACGGCGAGGTCGAATCCCTCATAGCGGCCACACTCAATTCGCGCGGTCTCCTCTCTGATCTCGGCAGACCATGGACGAAGGGGGTGGTGCATCAGATTCTGACCAACCCCAAGTACATCGGTAGCAACGTATATAACCGGCGGTCGTTCAAACTCAAGAAGAAGCGGGTCGTCAATCCGAGGCAAATGTGGATTGAACGACAAGCGGCGTTTTTGCCGGTCGTCTCGCCAGAACAATTCGCAGCGGCAGAGGCCATCATCGCGGCTAGACATCATCATTCAACTGATGAGGAGATGCTGAGTCTCTTACGCATCCTTTTACAGAGTTCGGGACGGCTCTCCGGCATTCTGATTGATGAAGCAGAGGACATGCCTTCCAGCTCCCTGTATGCGGCTCGCTTCGGAGGATTACGTCGAGCGTATCAATTGATTGGATGGAATCCCAACCGAGATTTCAATTATGTCGAGGTGAACAGGCGTTTACGGTTGCAGCACGCGGACCTCGTTTGTGGATTGCAGCAAGAACTCAAGAGCGCTGGAGCCCAGGTTGAGCATGATGAGCATTCAGGCCTTCTTACGATCAACGGTGAGTTCACAGCCTCTGTGACACTGGCAAAGTGTCAGGAAACTAAGGCTCAGGCGCTCCGCTGGCATATCCGCTTCGACACGAGTGTAGTCCCGGATATCACCATCGCGGTTCGATTACGACCTGGGAACGCAGCCGTGCTTGACTACTACCTTCTCCCGCGCACAGACGTACTTTGGTCGAAGTTGTGCCTAGCTCAGAACAACGGAGTGGTTCTGGACTTGTACAGGTTCGATAACCTGAGCCTTTTTATGGGGCTTGCCCGAAGAGTTTCATTGGAGGAAGTGGCATGAAAAATCAAGTGATTGAGCAGATTCCGATTGAGCAAATTCGCGTGATGAATCCGAGATCAAGAAACAACATCAAGTGGCAAGCGATTGTTCAAAGCATTGATTCCGTTGGGCTAAAGCGGCCAATCACGGTTTGTCGAAGATCCGCAGCGGACAGCGACGGAAAACTCTTCGACCTCGTTTGTGGCCAGGGTCGTATGGAGGCGTTTGCAGCTTTGGGGCAAGCTACCATCCCCGCTGTGATGGTGGATGCCCCAGAGCATGATCGGCACCTGATGAGCCTTGTCGAGAACATAGCGAGGCGGCCGGCCTCTACGACCGCCATTCTCCAAGAGGTGAAGAACCTTCGCACGCGGGGATACAAGACCGAAGAAATTGCCCGAAAACTCGGTTTGGATCGCACGTACATCTTCGGCATAGCCCACCTCATCGATACCGGCGAGGACTTGCTCGTTGAAGCGGTAGAGTCTGGTCGCATTCCGTTGACTGTGGCTATCGAAATAGCCGCTGGCAACGATCAGGAGGTCAGTCGGGCACTATCGGAGGCCTACGACAAGGGGGAGCTGCTAGGACACGAAATCTCTGCCGCACGACGGATCACGATGCAGAGAATCATGAAGCATCGTCATGAAGGTAAGGCGACGCGTGAGCTGAGGAAGCTTACGGGTGAATCGTTGGTCCGTGAATACAAGCAGAAGGTGCGGGAACAGAGAACGTTGATCGCGAAGGCATCTCGCACGAAAGAACAACTGATCTTGTTTACATCTGTTTTTAGAGCCCTCTTTGCCGACGAGAACTTTCGAACTCTCCTCCGGGCGGAGGGACTCAATAGTGTGCCCGCCGAACTCGCCGCGAGGCTGAAATGAGCACTCTATGAGCAAACGCCTGCGTTCAGCCTTTCAGGGAAGCATCATCAGCCTGCCAATCTCTTCGCTCATCTCTCAGCGTGAGATTACGCCGGAAGCCAAAAGATCCGTCATTTTCCGCCAGGTCGTCTCTTCGGTCAGGGAAATTGGACTGATTGAACCGCTCATCGTCTTCCCCCAGGAAGACCGGGGGTTCCTGGTGCTCGACGGCCACCTGCGGGTTGAGGCCCTGAAAGAGAACGGTATTGACGAAGCCAAGTGTCTCCTCGCTACCGATGACGAGAGCTATACCTACAACAAACGGGTCAATCATATCCCGCCCGTGGCGCAGCACTTCATGCTGTTGGCGGCGCTCAAGAGCGGCGTTTCTGAGGAACGTATTGCCACTGTGCTTAATGTGGACGTGTCGAACATTCGGGATAAGACCAGAATGCTCGACGGTATATGTCCCGAAGTCGTCCAGCTGTTGCGCGACCGGAGCTTGAGTCCCGTACTCTTCACAGTTTTGCGGAAGATGAAACCGGCGATTCAGATTGCGACCGTGGAATTGATGTTGCTGCGAAATGATTGCTCCGTATCGTTCGCCAGAACTCGCCTTGCACTCACGCCTCCAGATTTGCTGATAGCCTCTGCTGTTAGCCGACAATTGAAGGCCGACTCCGCAGGAGCCCAAGCTATGTTGGAAGAGGATACGGAACTTCTGGTGCGAAATCTCAAAGCTGTTGAAGAATCCTACGGCGCAGACATACTCACGCTTACCGTGACTTCGGCTTATGCTCACAAGTTGTTTGCAAAACCCGCCGTCCGCCGATATCTGGAACGTAATCACCCAGGTCTCTTTGAGACGGGGAAGGGACTACTTGCGCAGCTGAAGCCAGCCGAAGCGCAGCAGGAAGTGTCCGGCGAGCACATTCCACGTCTCGTTCACGCATGAGAACCCTGAGTCTCAGCGATGATGTAGCGCGAATGCGAATGAGAAGTCCGAGCAGTACGGACCAGAGAATCCAATCAGCATTCCCTCAAGACAGCCTTCAGACTCGATCTGTCGCTTCCGACACTCAGCCTCAGCAACGGTGAACTTATACAGCACGTATCTTCTCGTCGTCCACCTCAGCCATGAGCGCCGATCTCAGTTTGGCGATTTCGGCTTCTGCTCTGTGCCTCACATGAGCTTCAATGGTCATCATCCCGGAGCAATCAAGGAACAAAGCCCGTTCGCGATCCGAACCACGCGGGTCCGATAGTGTGCCTTCATTCGTTTCGGTCATGATCTTCCTACAATTTGGCAATCCCAGGATTTCTATTTGGCAAGTCTCAACGCCTAATCTGTTCAGGATGTTCCCACGGCTGCCCTATCGTCGACCGGCCATTTGGCTTGATCGGCTGGATCGGTTGGCACCCATTGATCGAATCTGCACGAACGAGGTCGTCAAATGCACCACTGCAACGACATCCGCCAGCATCTTGCCGCCCATTTCTTCCTTAGTCCATTCCCGAAGTCAGGCCCGCCCGCAGCTCCCGTCCGACGGCCAAACATCGCTATGGCCCGACGCTGTTATCGCCGCTTCCATCATCGTCTCCATCCGGCTCGCGCGGGAGGACATCTCCGCCCGCTCGCCCAGCATCGTCGCCGCCATCGGCGGCAGCGTTCAGCTCGTCAAGACATTCTCGACGCCGTGCGTAGAAAATTTCCGTACGCTTGAGGGCAGGGAATCAGTTGGGTTTGGAATGTTTTACGGGCTCGAAACCGGCGTCCTCGATGGTCTTACGATCCACAGTCACGCGAAAAATCGGAGCGGTTCCAAGCGGCCACGTGTCTGCCTGCAGCTCTTGTTCGTCGTGCGCAGTGACTACACCGGCCAGGTCCAGCCTCCGCAGCAGGTCGCGGCGAGAGTCAAAGGTGGTTCGCCAAACGTTGCCCTGGTGATCCAGGTCCACCGCCATCGCGCTGAAACGATCAAAGTCGATTTGAAAGAGAACCACCGTCATTTTCATAGCCTAGACCTCTCACCGCAGCCATGCGATGAGTATTTAGACAGCAGACGGCCTATCTAAGGTGGCTTCTTACATCCCCGATTTGCCGAGTGTCGTCCCGGCCAGCTCCGCATCAAGGCTCCTTCGGCCCGCACAAGTGCGGCGCTTCGCGACCTTGACCCAAAGCGCTCAGGCCGGGACGTTTCGCTTATCATTCGGGGTATGTAGGAGTGAGAACCATGACCGAACGTGTACGCCTTCCACGAATGTCACCGCAGGAATCTGCTGAATATCACGCACGACAGGAGGCAGTGATTGCGTTGGGGGTGGCGAATATCAGGCACCAGGAGAAAGAGCTGATTCGCCAGGGTATCCTCGATGCTCACGGGAATCTCATTAAGCCGTTTGTGCCGCCGATGGAACAATCTGGTCTGCACAGCGAAACCGACGAATAGGCTGCCGAGCCTCAGAGCAAGGACAGAAACCGCTTCCTCGAAAAGGGTCCGTCTAGTGATGGTGCGTAGCGAGCATGACCAGGAGCCCAAATAGCAACGCTCCAAACACCCCAAAGATGAGGCCTCGATAGAAGCCTTCTGACTCAAAGTTCCGTTTGCGACCCTCTATCTCGGCAATGTCGAGCTTCAGATTTCGAGCTCGCCGGTCGTCCATCTCTGCAATGAGCTTCGATCTAAGCTCGTCCATTTCAGCCTCCGCGCGTCGTTTGACCTGCGCGTCGATGGCATCATCCCAGAGCAAGTCCAGGAATAAAGCCCGCTCGTGGTCGGTTCCGCGTGGGTCGGGAATCGTGCTTTCCGTCGTCATGCCCATCGTCCACCTCCATGTACTGAAACCGTAACACGTACTATAGTAGCTATTACAACCCTGTCCGATCCGGAACCATGGCTGTGTGGCCAGACCGATCGGAGCAGCCGTTGAACGCATCGCCCATACCCCCGAGGAAGCCTTCGGAAGGGTGGTGACGGAGCTGCGCACCAAGCGTGGCATGACTCAAGAGGATCTTGCTCATGCGCTCGGCTATCACCTCAGCTATATCGGTCAGGTCGAACGGGGCAAGAAAAGCCCGACGCTTCGGACCATGTTCAACATGGCCCAGCTTTTCGATCTACCCGCGAGCAAACTGCTCGCCAGGGCCGAAAAATATCAGGCCAAAAACCTTCCGCCGCGCAAATAATTTTCATCGTTTACTTCATCGCCGGTATCGAGCGGCCCATGGGTGAACTGTGCGGTCTTTGTCGATCTCTCATCAATCCCGGTGCCATCGTCTGTGCCAGTTGTGGGGCTCTCCGAAGACGTCGGCTGAGACCTGGTATGGGTGTCCTTTCCCTCTTTCTTCTCGCGGTTGGAGTCTTGTACCTCCACCTACTTCCCATCGCAGGGTTGCTCCTGATTGGCGCGGCGGTTTTGATTTTCGTCAAGGCCAGACGGGTCATCTGGTGGCGCAGGTTTTGAGGCGGAAATCTGCGCACAAATACTTCGCCGTCCCTATTGGGAACGTACACTTACCGCACGAAGGAGCGAGCGTGGCGAATCCAGATTCAGGGATGGCCGAGACAAAAAAGATTGAGGTGGCAATCGCCTTAATGCAAGCCATCGTGAGTGCCCTCGTCGATGAATCGAGCACCGTTTCGATTCAGGCCGTGCAGGCAAATGAGGCGACCTATCTTCTGGTTCAGGTTGCGTCCGAGGATGTCGGAAAGTTGATTGGCAAACAAGGCCGCACAGCCCGCTCCCTCCGCGTCATTCTTTCCGCAGTCAGCATGAAACTTTACCACCGTTTTCAACTGGAGGTTGTTGCAGAACGTACGGACGGCCAGGTATGAGAGCGATCTTCATTCGCCACGGCCAGAGCACCGGAAACGCAGGCATTCCTACGCATGATCTTTCGCTGCTGGAATTGACCGAGCTGGGCTGGAGTCAGGCAAGGGAAGTGGCCGAAAGTTGGACCGAGACTCCAAACCTGATTATCACTTCGCCATATCTCCGCACCCAGCAAACTGCCGCGCCGACCATCGAGCGTTTTTTCGATGTGCCGGTTGCGGTTTGGCCGATTCAGGAGTTCACCTACCTGCAGCCCAGTCGGTGGAATGGAACCCTCAGCTCGGAACGGATGCCGGTGATCGAACGGTATTGGGCTGAGGCCGATCCAGAGTATTGCGACGGGCCAGGTGCGGAGAGTTTTGCGATGCTTCGCCGTCGAGCCGAAGAGACACTGGAGCGCCTGGCCGACATAGACGAGGATGCGCTCGTCTATGTGTTTAGCCACGGCCAATTCATTCAGGCGGTTCGGTCGTTGGCGATCAACCGCGAGAAAAGAGATCGGGAAACGATGCGGGATTTCTGGCAGCGGGGCAATCCCGCGATCGCCAATGGGGAGCTGGTGCGGCTGGAATGGACCGGGAACCTCTGGCGTTGAAAGTCGTTCCCAGCAAGCGGCGGCATGAACGCATAATGAACACATTATGAACGGTTCTAGAGACAGGCATTGTTCATGGGCTTTTCTAATCAGCGGTTTGCGATTGCATTGTGTCTTTTGCGTGCTCTCCGTGTGTTCTTCGTGTGTTCTCGGTGTGTCTTCTGAGTGTCCGAGGAGACCTAATCCGAACCATGCTATAGTCCTCCCAGACCTGTTCTAGTGCTTCTAATCAATAGGGCAAGTCGCGTATTGTGCGTACAGCACGGGCCGCTTCGCTCCCCCTGCTGTACACCCACCGATGCCTACTCAATCCGCCTACAGCTACTCAAGTGGGCATCTATACGACTTTGCTCAGGGCTTCGCCCCGAGACCCCAAAGGAGTAACCGGCCTCCATGTTCCAGAAAGCCGCCAATCCCAAAACTGCGAGATTCTACGTCCGCTTCAAGCCCGAAGATAAAGCTCTCTTAGCTGCCCAGGCTGAGAAGGCTGGCATCACGATGAGCACCTATGTACGACGACGCGCGCTGGGGATGCCCGTGAAGGGGCGAGATATGGAGAAGGCCATCAACGAACTAAGGAGATTGGGCGGACTGCAAAAGAAACTCGCTCTCGTGACGCCAGCGGACAGCCCGGTTTACCAAGACATGTTGAAAAGCATCGTGGACGCGATTGCGAAGCTGGAATCTGAGGGGGCGTAATGCTGGCTCCGATATCCGGCTCGCGGCGTGACGGTGGAACGAGCTTTCGCGCTCTCAAGAATTACTTAGCTTTCAAGAAAGACTTGAAAAGTGGTGAGTTGGCGCGACGAAGCGAGATGGTGATCTCAGACAGCTTGTTGTCCGAACGGACAGCGCAGGCAGAGATGAAAGCTGTGGCAAGCGAGAATCTGCGTGTGAAAGATCCGGTTTATCACTATCAACTTTGCTGGCAGGAAGGTGAACAGCCGAGTAAAGCGCAGTGGAAAGCAGCAGCAGAAAAGAGCATCCGCTCCCTCGGCTTCGAGGAGCATCAATATCTGATTGCGCCGCATACTGACACAGATCATTTCCATGTTCACATTATGGTGAACCGCGTACATCCAGAAACATATCGAGCGCACTATCCAGCGTTCAGCAAAAGATCACTCGATCAAACAATCCGAGAGACTGAAGCCGAGCAAGGATGGAAAGAGTCGAAAGGGCTATTTCGTTGGGACTGCGAGCAGAAGAGAGCGATACAAAACACGCCAGCGGAAATGCGAGCCGCGCAGAAAGAAAGCGCATACAGCGGCCATGATAAAAGAGCCAACAAGCTAGAGATTCATACCGACACAGAGAGCTTGCAGGCATATGCGAAAGGGATTCCGGCGAAAGAACTCGCGGAGCTAATGAAAAGCAATGCGAGCGCTACGTGGCTCGACATACATTCGTTGATGTCAAAATACGGTCTTGAAATAGAACGTGGAGACAAAGGCGGATATAAAATCCATGCGATCGGCACTAATCTCCGAGTTAAAGCCTCGTCTACTTTCCGGGAGACGTTTGCTGGCAAGGCGAACAGATCGAGACTCGATAACTTGCAGGGTTGGGATTCGAAGACCACTGTAAAGTCAGTGGCGAGCTACAAGCCTCGTCCACTCAAACGAGACCCCGCCGAACGCGCAGAGAAGCGGGAGCAACGGGCGGATGAGCGCAAGGTACTTCGGCGCGAATACGAAACGTATCGAGCCGAACTGCGGACCGAGCAAAAGACTGGACTTGCGACCGGAAGAGCCCAGCTCAAAGAGATCACTGATTCGCACCGAGAGCACCGGAGCAAGGTCCGGCAGCTTGGATCGACGATGACGAACGTCGAGCGGAAGGCCGCACTATCGCTCTTGGCGATGAAAGCCGCGACAGACCGAGAAGTCATTCAACTCCAGCTCCGCAAAGACCGCGCAACCACGGGATGGAAAAGTTACCGAGATTGGGTGACGGATCAAGCCCAGGCAGGACGCCCAGCCGCTATCAGCCAGTTGCGCGGCTTTCTGTACGCCGAAAAACGTCCATCATCGAGGTCGACTCTGCCGGCAGTGCTAGTCGTCGAATCGCCCGACGAAAACTTCAACAGCACAGTTCACCGGCATTCCCTTGGAGAACTCGATTACGTTGTGGATCGACGAAATGGGGATGTTCGCTATGGGCGAGCGGGTGAATTGCTGTTCATCGACCAGGGGAGCAAAATCAGTCTCTATCGGGAGAACGAAGCGGCGTATATTGCTGCTCTCCAGCTAGGCCAGGCCAAATTCGGCAGCCGCCTGCACGTCACCGGATCGGCGGCCTCGAAGAAGGCCTTTGCCTTGGCTGCTGCCAAGCATGATGTGCGCGTCGAGTTCACGGATTCCCAAATGAACGACTGGATGCGGGAGGCGAGGGCGGCTGTCGGCGTTCCCAGCCCCGCAATGGGGACCAGGAATGTAATCCCCGCGCAGCGGCAGCCTCATGAGGAAGCCCCTGAGACGAGCCGGGAACGCAAGCGGCGCGAGACAGCCGAGGCAGCACGGCGGAAAGAGCTCAGGATTTCGCCTTTGGTTCAGATGAGCAAAGTTGGACAGGGACTCTCGCCTGATGCAGTCAGGCAGGATATGAACGTCGCGCGCGAAGGTCTGCTCGCCGGCTTGGATGCCCATGCGTTGGGCAAGCAGATCGCAGACTTGCGAGGCTTGAAAGAGGACCGAATCTACGCGTTCGACCTGGTTCGTTCCGTTCAGAACCAAATCCGCTCAGAACTTGAACTCGCCGTCGGGATGCAAAGGGGCATGGAGCGCTAAGGCGATTGGCCGACCGGAACCTGCCTCTGCATCTTCCCGGCCCGCACGAATTCGGGTAGTGTTTAAATAATGCGCGACATAGATATCCGCCGGGCTCTGCGCACGGAAATGCAACGTCTTCATGCTGGCGAAACTGACATTCGTTTCGTCGAAGAGCTGGGGATGTGCCAGGGCGTGGCGCGGGTCGATCTTGCCGTAGTGAACGGTAGCGTTCATGGGTACGAGATCAAGAGTGAGCGCGACACGCTGACTCGGCTCCCTTCGCAATCCGAGGTCTACAGTCAGGCGCTTGAGTTCGTGACGATTGTCGCCGCTCCCCACCACCTTGCTCAGATTGAAGCGATGGTTCCCGTTTGGTGGGGTGTCTGGAGTGCGACTCAAGACGGCGCAAGTGTTCGTCTAGACGTTCTTCGGGAGGCTCTACCGAATCCATGTCTGGCACCGCTCGCCCTGGTGCAGTTCCTCTGGCGCGATGAGGCTCTGAAGATTCTAGCCGAGCACAGCTTAGCCGTGGGCATGTCCAGTAAGAGTCGGCATCATCTATGGCAGCGGCTCGCGACATCGTTCACTGTTGAGGAGCTTGGAGACTTTGTCCGCGCTCGGCTTAAACAGCGGGGAGAAGACTGGCGAGCCCCCTCGTTACCAGCGTGAGATGGTGGTTCACCCCGACTTTTCTCCACGTCGTTGCATTCCCCGGCCCTTGCATACCCTCCGCGCAATCAGCAATATAGCCATCTCCCCAGCTATAGGTCCGCCCGCTGTACTCTGGTCGCTCGACGAGAAGGCGGCAAAGGTCGAAATACTGACTGAAGCCGTACTGCCGAACATTCCGTCCTTTGATTACTAACCATTCATCCTGTGTTGTGTAGCGGATGTTTGCACTCATCCTCATAGTTCGAGGATCGAGTGTCTTGGCAACGGGGTGTGCCATTGCGTAATCACCGAAAATCAGATCACGTCGGGGCAACGCAGCCGGTTTGCGTTGCAGTGTCTTCCATAAGTCCCATTCGTGGCGAGGCAACGTAACAATTGTCGCTGCGCTAACGTCACTTAGGTCCTCGGGGAAGGAAGCCGCCGCGAGGATCATCCTGCGCCAGTCGTCTTTCCTCGGGATCATTGAGAAGACAGACCTCGCGATGAGCGCCGCTCTCCCGGCATTCGCGCCTAAATCCTCCAAGTCGATAATGAGGTCTGTTGATCCGAGATTATCGGATGCCGCCGAAGCCAAAAGCCGATCCACCTCAGCGTCCAGGTCGACATCCTCTTCGAAATCCTCCACCAGAAGCCGTATACAACTTCCACTTCCAGTGGAGGCAGCATGACTCTTAGCCGCCGCAAGATATGCAGTTGTACTCTCTCGGGACACTACCGGAACAGCATTCACCCCAAGTGCGGCACACTGCGCCAAGATGGATTCACATGCCGTCTGACCGTTGCTCAGCGTTTCTTCTTGTCCAAACCAAGGGAGGTCGAGATAAAAGAGCGTTGCCGCGCAAGCTTTCTTAAGCCGGTCGGGAATGCCTGCGATGTGATCGTCCAAGCTCTTCGCTGGGCGTTCGTTTGCGTAGTCGTAAGGAATTGCTGGAATCTCAATCAGCGGCATCAGTCTGCCCTTGACCTCGGCGCTGAGGGCTTCGAGTGCAGCGTATTCGCCTTCTTTACCCTTCAAAATGGGTACGTACACAGGGTTAAGCATATTTCCTCACAGTTGCTGGTGCATGATTTCCAATCGCAAATTCGTAGATCGGGATGCGCCGCTCAGGTCTGGGAACAGTGATAGATGGTTGATGTTCATACGGTTCAATGCTTGCAGGCAATTCAAGCGATCCGCATTTGGAAGCTCAATGCGAATCAGCGCAGTCTCCAATGCACCCTCAAAGGCTTTGGATACCCACTGTTCAATCGGAGTTCCGATGGGTGCTCGGGTAAAGCATCCACCTTGGCTGACCAGGCGCTGGTTCTCGTCTGACATCGGATCGATGACCTCTACGATGGGCAACCTCCCCTTTTCAATGCTTGGCCCATTGTCTACCTCGGATGCTTTGGACAGAACGGCATCTTCATAGAGCCCATAGATCGCGCGGCTCATATTGGGATCGGAGGATGGCTCTTCATAGGCAAAGTAAAGTGCGGCGAAGGGTGCTCGCGTCCAGTCCAGAAGCGGCGTAGCCAGCCCGAAATGCTGACCGAGCGCCCACCACTCGTTCTCCGAAAGGGTCGCAGGAGCGGGCCCACGACGACCCCGCGCGGCGTACTTGAACCGCTCAAGATGCTCGGCCGACTCTCTCTCCAAAACGTTCGATGGAAAAGTTGACAAGCCTAAGCTCTCAAGTTGCCGATCCAGTGTTGTACTCAGACTCCAGTCCGACCGGCGCTGCCCCCTCCAGAGATAAGACCGCCCCGCACCAGAGGGGTCGAAGACCTCCGCTTCGAGGAAATCGAAGAACTGCGACCAGGACTTCAGTCGGAACGTGCTCGTGCCGTCCACAATCCCGAGATGTTCCCATGTAGGCATACGCTTATGTCCGTACCTTCGTTCGGGCAAGAATATCACTCTGTAACGAGTGCTTTGATGTTGCTGAGGTATTGGCCTCGGCGCGTTGCTGGAGATAGCTTTGCGCTCACGGTTGGCACTCTGCGAGAATCACCAGAGACCATGCCTACTCTTCACTGGCTCAGCCGGGATCAGGACCTAACAGCTTCGTCGCGAGTGCCCTACCGCCTTCTGGAGGCGGTTCCCGAACTGTCCTACGGCGACCCCGCCACGGAGAATATGCTCATCCAGGGCGACAATCTCGACGCCCTGAAAGCGCTACTGCCGGTCTACGCCGGACGCGTCAAGTGCATCTTCATCGACCCGCCGTACAACACCCGTAGCGCCTTCGAGCACTATGACGACAATCTCGAACACGCACAGTGGCTCAGCATGATGTATCCCCGACTGGAGTTGCTGCGCGACCTGCTTAGCCCAGAGGGCAGCATCTGGGTGACCATCGACGACAACGAAGCGCACTACCTCAAGGTAATTACGGATGAGGTATTTGGTCGCCAAAACTTCGTCGCCACAAATGTATGGCAAAAGCGCTATTCCCGCGAAAATCGCGAAGCAATTGGTGATGTTCATGACTACGTGATGGTCTACGCCAGAGATCCCGATCTGTTCAAGAAATCAAGGAACCTGATTCCACTGACAGAAAAGCAGGCGACGATTTATAAGTTTGCCCATCCCCACCCAGATCGTCGCTGGCGCGGCATACCGATGACGGCGCAAGGGTTTAGGCCCAATCAAATGTACCCAATTACCGCGCCTGGTGGAAAGGTATTTCTACCCCCAGAGGGCCGATGCTGGTCGACAATCGAACCTGAGTTTCTGAAACTCAAAGCTGCGGGAAGAATCTCCTTTGGCCGGGATGACAACAGCCAGCCTAATACTGTGCGGTTCCTGGATGAGGTCGAGGGTTTTGTTCCGTGGACTTGGTGGAGTCATGAGGAAGTCGGACATACCGATGAGGCGAAGAAAGAGATTTACAGTATTTTCGGCGCGGCCAACAGCTTTGATACTCCGAAGCCAGAGAGGCTGTTGCAACGCATTTTGCGGATAGCATCTAACCCCGGCGACCTCGTTCTTGATTCCTTTCTTGGTTCTGGAACCACCGTTGCGGTTGCGCACAAAATGAACCGCCGTTACATCGGCATTGAGATGGGAAAACATGCAGAGACCCATTGCGTTCCGCGCCTGCGTCAGGTCGTCGATGGCGAGCAAGGTGGCGTCTCGGAGTCTGTGGGCTGGAAAGGCGGTGGCGGATTCCGCTTTTACCGGCTGGGCAGCGCAGTCTTCGATGAAGACGGCAACATCAACCCAAAGATCAAATTCGCGCATCTGGCTGCACACGTCTGGTTTACTGAGACGCTGACGCCGCTGCCCAAGGTCCGCCGCACGCCCCTGCTCGGCGTCCATGCGGGCGTTGCCCTGTATCTGCTCTACAACGGCATTCTGCATGATCGGAGGCCTGAGAGCGGCAACGTGCTCACGCGGGCCGTCCTCGACGCTCTGGAGGCTCACGATGGCCCTCGGACGATCTACGGCGAGAGCTCCCGCCTATCCCCGGCTACGCTCAAACGGCTCAACATTACCTTCAAGCAGACGCCGTACGATGTGAGGGCGCGATGACGATTGCCTCTTCAGCCCAGCCGCAATCCGCGATCCAGCTCAAAAACTATCAGCTCGCCGCGCTCGAACGGTTGCGCCTGTTTCTTGACGAAGCTCGACTAGACTTCAACCCGGCCCGAGCGTTCGAGAAGATCATTCTCGAAACTACCGGATTCGCCACCCCGTACCGCCCTCTGCCGGGACTCGCTGAGGTTCCATCTATATGCCTTCGCCTGCCCACAGGCGGGGGTAAGACGATCCTTGGGGCCGCATCCATAGGTGTCGCGGCAGAGGCCTACTGCGACACGAGCTCGCCACTCGTTCTCTGGCTTGTTCCAAGCATCACAATCGGCGCACAGACCCACAAGGCGCTCGCCGATCCGCATCATCCTTATCGACTCGCCTTAGGGGAACGCTTTGAAGGACGGGTTCGCGTCTTCGAGATTGCCGACTTCGAGAATATCCGCCCACAAGACCTCTCGCAGAATTGCTGCGTCGTCATCGCGACCATGCAGATGCTAAGCGTTGAAAACCGTGATGGGCGTCGGGTGTATGCGCACAACGAAAACCTTGAACCGCATTTCACGGCGGCCGCACGGGCAGTTCCGGGCTTGCAAACCATCGAGGAGGGTAAGGCGGGAGTAGGCACGGCGCGCTTTTCCTTTGCAAACCTGCTCAAAGTTCACCGCCCCATCGTCATCATTGACGAGGTTCAGAACTTCGCCACCAAGCTCAGCGCCGAGGTGAAGGAGCGCATCGACCCGAGCGTCGTCATAGAGCTTACTGCGACGCCTCCGAAAAACAGTAACGTGCTCTTTCGCGTGTCAGCCTCTGAACTGAAAGAGGACGACATGATAAAGCTGCCCATCGTTCTCGCGGAACACCTTACCCAGTGGCAGGAAACCGTTAGCCAGGCGGTTGCCACGCGCAAGCGGCTGGCCACGCTCGCTTCGGATGAACCACAGTACATCCGTCCATTGCTGCTCATCCAGTGTGAGAACGCCGGCCGTTCTTCTGACTGGCAAGCCGTCAAGCAATACCTCATCGAGTCGGAGCGCATGGCAGAGAGCGAGATTGCCGTGCAGACCGGCACCACACGCGAACTCGACAGTATCGACCTGTTCTCCCCGGAATGCCCCGTTACGACGATCCTCACCGTGCAGGCGCTGGTAGAGGGTTGGGATTGCTCGTTCGCCTACGCGCTCTGCTCGACGGCCAATATCGGCAATGAGAAAGACATTGAGCAGATTCTTGGCCGGGTGCTCCGGATGCCGTATGCGACCCGGCGCAATCAGCCCGAACTGAATAAGGCGTATGCCCATGTCGTCAGCAAACGCTTCGGCGACACCGCACTGAAGCTACAGGACGCCCTTATCGACATGGGTTTCGAGCGCGACGAGACGCTCTCGGCTATCGTCGGCGAGCAGGGGGATTTCTTCCCGCTTGAGCCATTCCGTCAGCCGCTCATCCAGACTCTCGCTGCTCGACCGGACCTCTCCGACCTCACAGACGATCAGCGCAGCAAGATCACCATTACCGAAGAGGAGGGCGAGTTCCGTCTGGTCGCCCTCGCTCCGCTGCCAGAACGTGTCGCCACGCAACTACGAGAGTTAGCTCCAGCAGCCATTCAGCTCGACTTGGCCCACCGGATTGCACTCCACAACCTCGAATGGTCGCCGTCTCCATCTGAGCAGGGTTTGCTCTTCTCCGTGCCACAGCTTGCGGTCGAACTCGGGGCGACGTTCCGTCTCTTCGATCCGTCGGTCCTGGAAGAGGACTTCGAGCTTGACTTGAATGAGTACCCCGCAGACTTGGCGGGCTTCTCTCTCAGCGATGTCACGCGACGATCGTCGCTCGACATCGAGGGCCGTCGCATCGTCATCTCTCCCTTGGGCGCACTCGATCAGCTCATCCTGCCGGGTTCGGAACTCACTCCGAACAGCCTCATTGCATGGCTCAACCGCAAGCTACGCATGGATCGCTTGACATACGCCCAGCTCGACAGTTGGGTCCGTGGCGCGATTCAAAGCCTGTTGCAAAGCGGCGTCGAGCTTGAAGCGCTCTATCTTGGCAAGTTCCTGCTGGTGCGAAAGCTGTCCGAACTTCTCCGGATCGCAGACGCGAATGGACGGAAGAGGGCCTATCAACGGGCCTTGCTTCACGCCAGCACGCCAAAGAGCGAGTTTTCGTTTTCGTTCCCTGCCGACTACTCCGCGCATTGGCTGTGTCCTGGCACCTATCGGTTTGCAAAGCACTTCTATCCGCGACCAGGTGAGCTGAAGGCCGATGGCGACGAGTTCAAGTGCGCTCAGGAGATCGACCGGCTTGAAGAGGTCGAATTCTGGGTGCGAAACCTCGCACCGCCCCCTGTCAGTCGAAGCGAAACATCATTTTGGCTACCCGCTGCAGGTCGTCGTTTCTATCCCGACTTCGTCGCAAAATTGCGTGATGGTCGAATCCTCGTAGTGGAGTTCAAGGGCCGCGTTGACGAGAAAGCAGATGAAGACCGTGACCTCGGATTTCTATGGGCGGAGCGGAGCAAAGGGCAGGCGCTCTTCGTTATGGCGTTTGAGCGCGATGAGCATGGCCGTACTATCCGTGAACAGCTCAAAGCCGCGATGGCTGCACCTGCAGTTCGCTAAAGATGCTTCACGTCATGATCGTCGTAGTTGACTAGCTGTGCGAGTTGCTTGGAGGCCGCAGCCTTTTGTTTTTCCGTGCAAGCCGGGTCGGCGAGCGTCGCTTCGCTCTGACGACGCTCGCGTCTCACCAGCTCGTAGAACTCCTCATTCTGGCGTTGCCGTTCCACTTCCCTCGCCGCCACACGTTCCTTCTCCGCAGCCCAATGCCGGCGAAGCTGGAGGATTCCAGAGCCCTCGAAACACTTAGGCACAGCCCGGATGAGAAGGCCAAGCGGATTTTCTATCGAGCGATTGCGAATGATAGACAGGGCTTTCTCATGAATGACCGAAACGATCTCCTCTGCCGAGGCACTTTCACACGCTAAGAGGCTCCCAGACACAATTTGCACCGCCGCACTTTCGTCTGCGGTGACATAACAGGCGAGAGCCTCGACGATCGGTGCAAGGGGTATGTCGGTCGTCGTCGTTGTTCTTTCTTTATTCTTAAAAGATCTTCTTAAAGGGGTGGACGTTATGTCCCCCGTATCCGTGGATGTTTTGTCCCCCGTGACGGTGGACGTTTCGTCCACCGTGTACGGTATGTCCACGGTGGATGTTTTGCGAGTCGGCTCCGGCCTTTCCGTCCCAGAGAACGCGTTCACTTCAGTCTCAGTCAAGAAACGAACACCCTTATCCCTAACTACGTACAGCATTCCCGCAGCGGTTCTCCGCTGAAGGATTGCAGCATAGGAATAGATTCTGTACGTGCGTCCAGTTCGAGTCGCACTGTTTTCTGAAGCAATAAGATCCACGGCCAACTTTTCAATCAGCAGCGTGAGATTTCTCTTCGCCGCTTTATCACTCATTCCAGCTCTACGAGCCATTCGATCCCATCCCATCGTCACCCGCTTGGTATCCGGGTCATTGGTTACGGAGACATCGGCCACACCAGACCTCCACAGAGCCGAGTGAAGCTGGTTCTCCCCGATCGAATGTCCATCTTGAACCGTGTGGCAGCGATGAACCTTGTAAGGTCTCGTTCGCTTAAGCGGTGTGGGGCTACTGGGAGGAACGTCCACGGTGGACGGATTGTCCACGGTGTACGTTTTGTTGTTCCGTCTCGAATCAGAGGCACCTTCGAGTTCCTGTTGTCGATGCTCCTGGATATTGATGACCGAGCTTTGGGGTCGCAGAAATGAAAACGCACCGCGAGTATTGGGGGCCTCCTCAAGCTCTTCCCAGTCCAGCAGCTCCGTCGTTTTACGCTGTCTTTTCATCAATGCTGACGACCTCACCAGGGGCGAACTGATTCAACAGGCAGTCAGCCAGGGACTCGTAATCTTCGAGGGCTTTCGAGCGAGGATCGAAGTCTGCGAGGAATTGTCTCCTTCGAGCAGCCTTAACCACCGATTGATCCGTGCGTATGCCCGAATAGACGGGAACCCTGCGTTTTTCCGAGATGGACGAAAGTGTGTTGAGCACCACATCCGTCATCGCAAGCCTGCGATCCAACTTGACCGGAAGCAGACCGGCCACGCGAATATTGAGACCGCCAGCCAGCATTCCATTCAACATCTCACCCGCCTGAATGCTGGCGGTAGCGCCCTGTACGCTCAGGATGTCCATGTCCACAGGGATAAGAACTTGCTGCGTGTATACCATGGCACACGTCTGAAACAAGCTAATGGATGGGGCTACGTCGATCAAGACGGCGTCATAGTTCTTCTCGTGCTCGGCCAGCAGATGCTTAAAAATGAATTCTCGGAAGGGAAGACTCATGGTCGTAGTCTCGGCCTCTGTCGTGTATCGATTACCGCAGATGATATCCAAGCCGGGTCGAACGCTCATTAGGCACTCCCGCAGCGCAATTCGCCGGATCAATAAATCGTGCAAGAACGCGTTAGGTTTCAGCGCAAGGAGCGCGCCAATCGAGCCTTGAGGGTCTGCATCGACGAGCAGGACCCGAAGCCCGCGCTCCACGAAACAACGGGCTAGGGTGAGTGCTGTCGTTGTCTTGGCGACACCGCCGCGCTGGTTCGAAATCGTCAGACGGATCACTGTGAAACCCCTGAGTGACCAGTGAGTATCAGCGCGATCTCGGCCGTTCTGAAATAGACTCGCCTGCCTAACCGGAGCCGAGAAGCGTTCACTTGGCTGACCCATTCGCTACTGGAGCGGAGGCTAATTCGCAGCCCCTCAGGAGATCGGTTTAGGACTTTGGCAAGCTGTGAGGTCGTCAGCAATGGGCCATATTGACCAACCAGCGTTTCTTCTATGCTCATGGATCACCTAACGATTACGGTGGAATCGGTTCGTTAGGGCAAATCTACGGAATGGAGCGTCTCGAATCGACAGGAAATCTAATTTCAATTTTTCGGCGTGTTTCTTCTTCGCTCCTGCTTACGCAATGGCGTGAGTGGAACTCTATGCTCACTACTTGCCGTTTCCACGAGGTGCATGAAAACCCAGCTCAGCGGGTCCGTGAGGTCGTCCGCGTGATTTTTTGTCGTTTCACAAAGCACCTTGGGGTCGATTTCTAGAGCTGACGCGATATCAGCATCGTTAATTTGGCTTCTGACATCGCTGTCTTTCAGTTCGTCGCGCCATTGGCAGAGATCGATGTATGGCAGCACCTTAGACTTGTCCCAGGCTTGACAGGCCGGCATCTTTGTTTGCTTGGGCGGCGGAAGAAATGGCTCCAGCACCTTACGTTGCCTGTCGATGACTTCCGCAAATTGTTTGATCAATAGCGCGCGAGGTAGACGAAGGTCAACTGTGACGAAAGTCTCATACAGGTTGACCAATGATCGACGAACATGAATGTCGAGAGAGTCCGAGAGGTCCAGTAACGGACTATGCTCGGTCGAAGGCCAGGGGCGTTCTCCGGCGTTGCGACCTGCCGGTTCAGTTGCAGAGATCGCAGAAGGAGGGATGCCCTTCAAGGCGTTTCCAACTCGAAAGAAATCTTCAAGATTCATGGGGCGCAGGTAAACGCCATCGACAGTAGCCATGCGTGGCGTAGAAAATCCCTCTGGAAACAGAGCCTCACCAAATTTCAATAGCTTTGCGAGAGCGGGATCTTCGATTACACCTTTGGAGCGAACAAGCGCAACGGAATCGTCGTGTGCGGACTGAAACTTCCGACCGCCTGAAGTGTCTGGCGAGGGCAATAGTGAGCGCATCCTCTGGAGATCGATTCGCACCGCAAACTGGGTGAACCAGACAAGCGGTGTCGCGGTCTTCAAACGCTCATAATTTCGCAATCGGAACCACGGAGCGTGCTCAGAGATCAATTGGCGACTACGCTTCACGCACGGAACCTCTACGACGCAATGTGGCTTCGTCCATGCGTGCCACTAAGTCTTCAGCGCGCAGGTGCGTATAACGCTTCAACATCTGCATCGACTTGTGACCGCTGATGGCGGAGACTTCCTGATCTGAGAAGCCCGCTTCAACGAACCGGCTTACCGCTTCATGCCGTAAATCGTGGAAGCGGACATCGGCGAGTCCCTGTTCGCGTTTGATATTTAGCCATACAGGGTTGAAGTTGTACGGACGGCGTTTGCCGTCGCGACCAGGCTCCCCAAAAAAGATCAGATCGGTGTCAATGGGTCGCACAGGATGTGTCATCGCTTCGCGGAAAATCCCGACAGCCGCTTTACTCAAAGGAACCGTGCGCGGCGTCGTATTCTTGGTTTCCAGCAGCCGCACAATTCGACGATCCACGTCCACTTGTATACGGCGAAGCCCGGTGATCTCGGACGAGCGCATCCCCGTCTCAAGAGCGATGCCTACGATCCAACGGAGCATCGGGTTACTGTGGAGTGCCACGGCCTTGAGGAGCCTAGATTCCTCGCCAGCCGAAAGGCGACGGTTGCGACCAGGAGTTGGCGTTGGGCGACGGATGTTCATGATTGGATTCGCAGGGAGGCCTATGCCCCACTCTTTGATCGCGATAGTGAACAGGTGGCCGAGGAGCGCGAGATCAAGCCTAACCGTATCGTTCGAACGAGGTACGGCGTTGCCCGTGGCGTCCTTTCGATCTTCACCGGCGAGTCTTGCATCTCGGAACCTTGCGGCAACCTCAGGGGTGACTGCAGCCAAGGAATACTTGCCCAAGTGCTTTGTGACAATCGCCGATCTCTGCCGATCTGAAACTTGAGAGCTTGGGCGTTTACTCGGCGTCACCTCCGCCAGGTATCGCGTCAGAGCGTCAGCGACCGTGAGACGATCCGCGCCCGCGCGCTGAATGTATGCTCCACGCACCATCTCATCTTCCGTGCGGCGTGACCAATCTATCGCGTCACGTTGCGTACGAAAGGTCTTCGCCGTAGTAGGCCAGCCAGTCTTCCGGATGACGGCTTTCCAGGTAGCAGATGGGGTCTTGACGATGGTCGCCACGGTACCTCCGGTACAGTGCCTGAGCTGAGGACTGTACCGCAATTGTACCGAAAGCTTCCCGTGGAGTGTTCTGGTGGGCCCACCAGGATTCGAACCTGGAACCAAAGCATTATGAGTGCTCTGCTCTAACCGTTGAGCTATAGGCCCTTTATGGGCATTGCTGCACTTCCTTGCAGTCGTGCCCGAACTTCAATTGTACCGCGCCCAACTTTGGCTATCACCGGATTATGAGTCCCCTGCTCTAACCGTTGAGCTACAGGCCCTTCCATGTCGCACGTGCTACGTCGAGCCTAGTCAACATTGTAGGGCGTTACGCGTGCATCACAAAGTCAGCAGCGAAGCGATCAGCACCCTACGACGTCACCGGATCCCGTTGCGTAAACTCGAACGGGAACTGGCCACGGCTCTACCTTCCGTATTGAATTTGAGCATGTGCTTGCCCATGTTTGCGTCCACCCGCTAGCCCATCTTCCAGACCTCGTCCCGACGGACACTCCTAATCGCGGCACCATCCTTCACCGGCTCTCGTCAGCAGGCAATTCTTCTTATCAGCAAGCCACTTCATCCCAGATGCTTTGCCGTCGCCGGCAACGAGGTATTCGGTCTTGCCATCGCGAACGAATCGCACGCGTCCCTGATCAGCAACGCCATCGAAGCTTCTAGGCCCATCGAGATCCTGGATCAGAACGGTGTACGTTGCGCCGCTTCTGGATAGATTGAGAAAGGTTCCTTCCGGTCCATCCCACCGGCCCAACCACCCGTCTGGCACTGCCTGCGCTGTCGTTGCATTTGCCTCATGAGCCGTTTCCGCAGTGCGCCCTGTATGCGTCTGACAGCCTACCGCCAACAGCACGATTGCCAGCAGTCCCGTTGCTGAATGAGCGCTCATCAATTACGACCCCTGTAAAGAAGGAAGCAGTCCGCGTGGGTGTTCGCTCCAAGGCGTTGGACGCGATCTGTCGTCCGATAACGCTACTCCAACACGTCCGGATAATTCATTGCAAGGCCCTTAAACACCTCGCGCCGTCCACCCCCAGGGGGCAAACGGCGCGAGGTCTACTTCCTTATCTCCGAACTCAAATCTCTGCCTCAGATCTTCGCAGCATCAATATCAATCTCGATCTTAACCTCATCCGACAGCACCGCATCCCCGCTGCTCAGCGTGCCATTGAACGCCAATCCAAAGTCCTGCCGGTTGATCGTCGTAGTTGCCGTAAACCCGCGATGAACGCTCTTCTTGTCCATGCCGATCTCTTCCTTGCCCGGCTCCTCGAGCTTCAGCACAACCGGCTTGGTCACGCCATGCAGCGTCAGATCTCCCGCAACGTCATAGTGGTCACCGGCCTTGCGCACACTGGTGCTCTTGAAGGTCATGGTAGGAAACTGGGTCGCGTCGAAGAACCTGGGACTCTTCAAATCAGTATCCCGCGGCGCCACGCCCGTATCCACCGTGTCCACCGGAATCGTCGCTTCCACGCTCGACTTCGCCACATTCGCCGGATCAAACGTGATCACGCCCGAAAGCCCATGGAACGACCCATGCACCGTGCTGATCGCCATATGCTTGATCGCAAAGTCAGCCTCCGAATGCATTGGATCGATCTTCCACTGTGTCGCCTGCGCGCTCATCACGCCCGTGCCCAATACCAAGGCAACCGCCGCCATCCATCCTGCCACACTCATGCGCTTCATCCAGGTTTCCTCCGTAAAGTCTTATGCTTGAAACTTTCCTGCCGATTAGAGCATATAGATGCTGACCGGTCGCTGCCGATCCATAGATTTCCGGAGACTTAACCTAGACATCACCGGACGAACCTGTCATCGCGGCGCTCCCCATGCAGATCTGAGCCGCGATCCCCCGATCCCAACCCCACGAAACCCCGCCCCTCACCCCGCCAACCGGCGGAATGTCTCCGCAAACCCCCTCCGCGCTGTAACCTTATTGATAGCCGGAACCGTCTCCAACAACAGGCTACAAAGTCGATGGTTGCCAGGCTCCCTACCAGGCCCCTTCCTTTTCGTATCCACTGCAGTGCTTTCAAACCAAGAGTTGCCGCTATTAAACCAAGAGTCAGGGCCTTCATGAAACGTCTCTCGATGCATCGCTCCTTCCAGCCGTTCTCGCTACTAGCTATCTTCTGCACCGCACTCGCTCTCTGCGCCTCCACGCCGGCCATCGCGCAAGACACCTCCGCCAAGCCGCAGCCGCGCATCACCTCACCTATCGACTCCTCCAGCCGCGCCGCCCTCGCCGGCTCGCGTCCACCCCGCGCCGCCGCTGTCGACGATCTCGGCGCCGTCCCCAGCACCCTCCAGCTCCACGGCATCTCTCTGCTCTTCAGCCGCAGCGCCGCCCAGCAGGCAGCCCTCGACGCTCTCGTCGCCGCCCAGCAGAACCCCGCCTCCCCCCTCTACCACCAATGGATCACGCCCGACCAATACGCCGCGCAGTTCGGCGTCGCCAACTCCGACATCGCGGCGGCTGAATCCTGGCTCGAGCAGCAGGGCTTCTCCATCGACTCCGTTTCGCGCAGCCACAACCGCATCCTGTTCTCCGGAACCGCCGCCCAGGTCGCCTCGGCCTTCGGCGCCCCCCTGCACTACTATCTCGTTGCTGCTACCGCCCTCCAGCCCGCCGAGAAGCACTTTGCCCCCTCCGCCGACCTCACCCTCCCCTCTGCGCTCGCCTCCAGCGTCCTCTCCATCGGCAACCTGTCTGACTTTCACCTCCTCCCGCACATCCTTCGCACCCCCCAGGCCGCGCAGCCTCGCTTTACCTCCAGCCAGACCGGCAGCCACTACCTCACCCCCGGCGACCTCGCCACCATCTACGACATCACCCCTGCCTACAACTCTGGCTACACCGGCTCCAACCAGTCCATCGCCGTCATCGGTCAGTCCGCCATCAATCTCACCGACATCTCCAACTTCCAGACGGCGGTGAACATTCCCGGCAAGACGCCCATCATCGTCCTCGTTCCCGACTCCGGTACCTCCGAGGTCTACGCCGACGGCGATGAAGCCGAGTCCGACCTCGATCTCGAGTACTCCAGCACCATCGCCAAGGGCGCGCAGGTCTACTTCGTCTACACCGGCAACAACAACAACTTCGGCGCCTTCAACTCCATCGAGTACGCCGTCGATGAGAAGATCGCGCCCATCATCAGCTCCAGCTACGGAGACTGCGAACCCAACCTCGGCCAGTCCAGCTACACCGAACTCAACGCGACCCTCGAACAGGCAGCCTCCCAGGGCCAGACCGTCGTCTCCGCCGCCGGCGATAGCGGTTCCACCGACTGCTACGGGGAGTACAAAACCGCGGCCCAGAATGAGCAGCTCGCCGTCGACTTTCCCGCCAGCAGTCAGTACGTCACCGGCGTAGG
>Ga0302315_10000677_pt1 | contig 37236 bp, 35 predicted proteins | sample III_Palsa_N3_1_FD_200532 | JGI IMG/M metagenome (GOLD analysis project Ga0302315, IMG submission 200532) | Peat permafrost microbial communities from Stordalen Mire near Abisko, Sweden - III_Palsa_N3_1 | ecosystem: Environmental > Terrestrial > Soil > Palsa > Peat permafrost | place: Sweden...
TCGGTACCGAGTAAAATAACAGCATTAATTTTATAAGCATCTGCTGCAGAGTGCTTTTTAGCGGAACGGTGCGCTGCACGTAGCTCCTGTATTTCTTCACTTGATAAACTAAATTCTTGCATTCGCCAATTATACAACATCATTAAGTGCAGTTCTACACCTAAAACTAGATTGCAATGGGTATAGTATTAACAAATTTTAGAAATGATGAGCGTCAGCAAAAATTATATACGGCAAACCAATTGCTTAAAAAATATAAATTGCGCATACAATCAATAGAAGAGATACAAATGCGCTTAGCTAATCGTATTAGATTGCTAGAGGAAAAACTATCTCCCCAAGGTTTGCCAGATAGTTATTATACTGTTATTCAAGAAGAAATTAAAAAAGCAATTGAACTATTAAAAAAACACTCTATTAATAAAAACTTTATTATCTATGATGATAAAAAATCGTCTACTGCAGACTCTAAGTCTAAAAATCCTGCCAATAGCGATACAGATGAAGGCCTACAATTAAGCTCTATTTTAGAAGATTTACATTCAATTCGTAAAGCAGATATAAGTAGAGAGGTTAACAATCGTTCAAGCGGAATAATTATTGAAGACATTACCGGCGAAGAATATGATAGTAATAATTTAAAAAACAATTATCACTCTATAACTAGCACAAATAATGCACACCCTGCAAACATTACTACCGCTCAAACAATTAATTTTGCTGGAATCTTTACATCCTTTAAAGATGGTTTTGCTTGGATTAATAATAAAATTGAAAGTGGTCACAATGCATTAGATGAAATAGATGACAGCAGGGAACAAATATATCAACAACATCCCCACCTTCAACAATACGAAAGATATTATGCAGACGGTACCGATAGAGCAAGATTTTTATTGGACTTAGTTCCAACGACTCCAACAGAGGCACTCATTGAAATTGGAATAATTGGATCTTATCCTTTATTGAAAGGAGCTAATTTTGTTTATGACAAAGGAAAAATTTTTTATAGGGTAAAAAGTTTAAGTAAAAATATAGATATTGATCATATCTTTTCATCGACAAAAGGAGCAGCAAAACGGGGACATGTAACAGATACTTTTATCAATCGTTGGAAAATTGTAGAAACTTTTTCTGATAAAAATAACCTTGTAGGAATAACCTTCAGAGACAATAGTAAAACTGGACAGCAAATAGCTATAGAATGGTATACCAAAATGACACCAGAAGGAAAACAATGGTGGGCTGAGGTGGCTAATGGTCGTGTTCGAAATGCTGGTTTGAATGATATTCCACGGGAGTGTAGTATGGAATTTGGGCTGAAAAATTCTATAAAACCTTTAGGGCCTAGACTATGAATTTAACAATGACGCCCAAACAAGCATTTTTATCTATGGTTACGTTTATTAACGTTGAAAGCAAAAATTCAAAAATGTTAGAGATTATGGATGTAATTTCAGCTCTTGAAACAGGGACGTGGTCGGATGGAAAGCCGAATGCTTTAAATAAATGGTTGTTTTGGAAACAAGTTGTTGAAGAAAATTTCACTTTAAAACAGAAAGAAAAAAATAACGAATATCTTATGACTTGTGAACAAGCACATTTAGCTATGACTTTCTTCTTAAAAGGAAAATATGATGACGACCCTTTAGGGCTATTTAGTAAGGTAACAAAAGAAATTAATGATTATATAAAAAATCAAAATCCCGACCTTACAAAAAAAGATAATGTATGGGATTATTGGTTACGATGTTGCGAAGAAAGCCTAAAATATGAATTAAATTATGATTAATTTCTAGAGCTTTATATTCTAGTAGGTTCTGCAAATTTATTATAATGTGCATTCATGCAAATATAGCGGTAGCAAATAAAACCTAACTTTTTAGAAATTTACAAAGAGTAACTTTTATACCAAGCACCAAAACTAATAGTACAGCAGCAGTTAGATGGTCTGCAAAATTTAAACCAAATGGAATACAATCATGGGTACGAGTAGTTAATGAAAAAATATCTTACTGAAGAAGAAACATTTTATGCTATGATTGTATTTATTACTTCTGAGAGCCAAGATTGTGAAGCATTATTTAATATGACGGTAATTGATGATATTGATACTAATATTTGGGCTGATAAAAAGCCTACAAATAATGCCAAATGGATTTATTGGAAAAGTATTGCCGATGAGGTTATTACAAACCGCCCAGATGTAATTACTAAAAGGCCCCTGATGACTTACGATCAAGCATTTCGAGCCATGACACTATATTTAAAAGGTAAATATGATGATGATCCATTAGGGCTATTTAGTGTAGTGGCAGAAGAAATTAAAGATTACATTCAAAATAAAAATCCCGGCCTTACCCAAAAAGATGCTACTTGGGATTATTGGTTACGATGTTGTGAGGAAAGTCTGCAATGTGAATTGCATTACGATTGATTTTTTAGGAATTTATTTTTTAAATATCTTTTATACTCTGTTGAGTACAATGTTAATGAGGAAACGCAAAAAGTTTATGAAACATTTTTTTAGGATAATGACTCATTTAGCAATTAAGTTAATGGTTAACCTCCCTTTAACACTTGTAGGCATACCTATTTTAGCAATTGTTTTGCTTTTTTTAGATAATAAAGCGAAGCAATTACCGACATTTATTAGATGGTTTGATAATGCAGATAACGATGGCTTATATGGGGACATAGCTAATCAACAACGCAATATAGCACGCGGCATTAATCCTAAGGGTTATCTCGCAAAACTTATTTGGTTAGGCTTTAGAAACCCTATTAATTATTTCAAATATCGTGTCTTAGGCATAAAAATAAGTGATATTAATAAAAATCCTCCACCTCTTGTTGAAGAGTGCTCTGATGTGCCAGGGCAACATGTAAGTGATTATGCCGCAGGGGGCTTTAGGTATGTTGAACTCGAGTTATACAATCAAAAAAAATATTATGAATATTATCTTATAAAGCCTTACCATGCCTTTCATAAGCCTTTATGTTTTCGAGCTAGAATTGGCTGGAAAATTGGCCACCCTGAAGAGCCCCAAAAAGAACGTTCTCATTATGCATGGACTTGTGCTATTAATCCATGCCAGCCTTTTAGAGGCTAGGACTTCTTAGCCCCCTGTATCAGTATTTTAATAATTAAAGACAGGGGGATTTTTTATAGACAACCTTAATCCAATATAACCTTTATTTTTTAAACTTGCGATTATGTATTTCCCTTAACTCTTCCTTAGACGGCTTGGTTTCATTTACTTCAGCTTTTGAGTCAAGCACATATCCTGAAGATGAAGAAGTATTATTGTCCAAATTTAACTCAGTAGAATTTATATTGCTGCTGGAACTCGAACTACTACTGTAACTTGAATATTGTAAAGTTAAAGGTTGAATTATTACTTCATCTGTCATAGCTTGTCGACTTAAGATTATTGCTACATTCATAGCTTCATCCTCACTATTTACTATATCTATCAAAGTTTCTTCAGTCTGAGCAATTATAGGACTCATTGATCCGGATGAGCTTGATGAGCTTGATGAGCTTGATGAGCTTGAATAATTACAACTATCATTAGTCTCAGTGGTTTCCTGATAAATTGATTGAGAATTTAAACACTTAGGACTATTTTTATCATAATATAACATAATCACATTATCAATTAAGTCTTTAGCAATATCCAACTCATCTAAAGTCATAGCAAATCTCTCTACACCAGCACTTCTATATTCAGATAATTGAGAAAAATTATGTTTTTTTAAATCGACTGTTAAATCATTTAAAATATTTAAAATGGTTTCCAAATTTTTTCTATACTCAAGCCTGGGTCCTTGTAAAACCGATTCATCAAATTCTATGGTTCTTTTTAGACCACTATAAATAGTAATTTTGTTTTCATCTTCTAAAACTTGAATTTTAAATGCTGACAATTTTTCATCTCTCAGTTTTTCAATTTGTTCCAATGAATATTCCATATTTTCAAGCAACAAATTAAAAATTTCTATATCTCCTTGATAGGCAGTTTCTCTTAAAGCAGTATAAAGCAAGGGATCGCCCGTAAAGTTTTTCATGGGGGCATCTATTCTTACGCCAATTTCATTTATCAAAAACTTTACTAAATGGGGGTGCATTTTTTTTACAGCAATTTGTAAAAGACTTTCTGGATTTTTATTACCAGGAGCATTTATATCTGCACCAATGGAAATTAAAAATCTTATTAATGGTAAGTCACCTAATTCAAAGGCCGCACCCAAAGGATTATAGCAGCCGTTTACATACTCATTAATATCAGAAATACTAAGTTCTCCGTTAATGAAAAGTTCTTTAATTTTATTTATTTTTTCTTCTGTATTAAGTTTTTTATCAACAATAACTGCTTCGATTTTCATAATGTAATCTCCAATTCAAGTAATAGTTTAAATTGTAATGATTATATCAAGTATAAATAAATTAATCAAGCAGTTAACTTTGCAAATTTTATATTGAGTAAATTTATAACCAAATAACAGCATGCTTGTAATGTATAGAAATTTTTCAAAGTTGTACTTCCGTGTATGACCTCTCTGTTAGCATTCAAAGAGAAGGGGTGCACTAAATAAGTACACCAAATCAAAATCTTCGATTATGTATTGCTCTTAACTCTTCTTTGGTAGGCTTAAGAGCACCAATTTCCGCTTTGGAATCTAGTACACGCCCAGGAGTATCTTGCCAAGTTGGTGAGGCATTGACCTCTTGATGTAAACTATTAAACTCAGCATTTGTACTGGAGCTCGAACTCGAGCTTGGATTGTTGTTTAAATTAGCATATTGCAAAGCAAGAGGTTGATGGACTGTAGCATTCATTAAATCCTTTTGATAAATTCCAACTATACTTGTAAAATCATCTTCTTCTAATTCATCTTCACTTGCCCCATCTTCGCTTAATTCATCTTCATCCATTGATTCTTCAGTCCGCGAAATCTTAGAACTTTTTAGCGCAGTAGAATTAAAAAAGATAGAATTGGATTTTAAAAATTCAGTATGATTTTCATCGAAATAGGGCATCAAAAAATTATTTATTAAATCTTTTGGAATATCAACCTCATCAAAGGTATTAGCAACAACATTATTAATATAATTTCGATATTCAGACATCTTTGAAAATTTATATTTTTTAAATATAACTATCAAATAGTCTAAAATACTTTCAATATGTTTTAATTCTTCAACTCGAGTAGTTAACAATCCATAATCATGGGCATAGAGATTCCAAGAGACATTCGAAGACTCCCTAGAATATAAATTAGGTTCAACAATAAGAACTGACTTTACTCTTGAAAGAAGTGCATTATTTTGAATAGAAAATATATGTGAATCCAAATCATTTCTAATTTTATCAGTCATCGTATTCTCATCTTCAAAGGTTCGTAGCTTTAAGAAAAGCGATACATTTTCTTTAATTTTTTCCAATTGCTTAAAAGAATATTCCATATGTTTAAGTAATAAAGAAATAATCTTTATATTTCCCCGAATTGCTGCTGAGGCCATAGCCGTGGTTGATTGCCCTTGATAAGGTTCACCATAAGGACTATCTGTTATGAAGTCTACACGCACTTTAATTACATCAATCAAAAACCTTATTAAATGAAAATGATTATTAATGGAAGCTATATGCAAAAGACTATAGCCATTTTCGTGCCCAGGAGCATTTACATTAGCACCTTCTGCAATTAAAAAACGAATCAACTTTAAGTCACCAATTACAAATGCTTGTCCTAAATGAGTATAGGATTCACCAGAATTATTAATATGATCGATGACACCTGCCAACCTCATATACGTTAAATTTACTTGTATTTTATCAATTTTTTCTTCCGTAGTAAGTTCTGAATTTGCAATAATAAATCGAATACTCACAATATAATCCCCGAATAATAGTTTGAATAAAAAGATCATACCATATATAACAATTAAAATCCAAAAATACGATGAAAATTTACCAGTGTTATTTTTTTCAAAAATTTATATGGGCTTCCTTGTTAATGCTGCATATACAACATACAATAATCACAATTCCGTAAAGCTCTAGTTGTACAATCAATCAATAAATATTATTGATACTATCTTTTAAAATTCTACCATGCCACTCATAAGCCTTTATGTTTTCGAGCTAGGGTTGGTTGGAAAATTGACCACCCGTAAGAGCCCCAAAAAGAACGTTCTCATTATGCATGGACTTGTGCTATTAATCCATGCCAGCCTTTTAGGGGCTAGCCTTTCTGAACGCCCTCTCTCAGTATTGTCGTACTTAACGAGTGGGGGGGGGTGTTATAGATTACCTTAGCCCAATATAAACTTTATTTTTTAAACTTGCGATAATGTATTTCTCTTAATTCTTCCTTAGATGGCTTGGTTTCATCTACTTCAGCTTTTGAGTCAAGCACTTGCCCGGAAGAGGAAGCAGTATTATTGTTTTGATTCAAATCAGTAGAATGTATACTGCTACTCGAACTCGAATTACTACTGGAACTCGAATTACTACTTGAACTTGAATATTGTAAAGTTAATGGTTGAATTATTACTTCATCTGTCATAGCTTGTCGACTTAAGATTATTGCTACATTCATTGCATCATCTTCACTATTTATTGAATCAATCAAAGTTTCTTCAGTATGTGCAATTATAAGGCTCATTGATTCGGATGAGCTTGAAAAATCAGAACCATTAGCAGCCTTAGTGACTTCCATAGAAATTGATTGAGCATTTAAATACTTAGGATTATTTTCATCATAATATAACATAATAACATTATCTATTAAGTCTTCAGCAATATCAAACTCATCTAAAGTCATAGCAAATCTCTCTACACCAGCACTTCTATATTCAGATAATTGAGAAAAATTATGTTTTTTTAAATCGACTATTAAATCATTTAAAATATTTAAAATATATGATAAATTTTCAACCTCAGGAGTTAACAATCCATACTCATAAAATTCGAGTGCATTATTTCTTGCAAACTCATCCCTTTTCTCCAATGCAGGTTGTTGTAAGGACCAATCATTGGAATCCATAGCTTCTCTAAGCCCCGCAGTAATACTATTTGCATCTTCTAAAACTCTACCTTGTGATAGAGAGAGTATTTCATCTCTTATCTTTTCAATTTGTTCTAATGAATAATCCATACTTTCAAGCAACAAATTAAAAACTTCCAAATCCCCGCGAATACTTGCCCCTCTTAAAACGGTGTCCCCTGTATTAATTGGACCTCTCAAAGAATCACCAGCCCAGATTTTTATTGGGGCATCTGCTCGCATGCCCATTTCATTTATCAAAAACTTTATTAGATGGGTATGATTGTTTCGTAAAGCTATATGTAACAGACTTTCTGAAATTTTATTACCAGTAGCATTTATATCAGCTCCAATGGAAATTAAAAATCGAATTAATGCTAAATCACCAAATTCAAAGGCCGCACCTAAAGGTGTATATTGACTCATGTTATAATCATTAATAGTTAAGGGTTCACCGTAAATATTGAGCGCACCGCCGCTTATAAGTTCTTGTATTTGATTTATTTTCTCTTCTGTAGTAAAAGTATCATTAGTAATAATGGATTGAATTTTCATTGTATAATCTCCAAGTAATAGTTTAAATTAAAATGATTATATCAAGCACCAAGCAATTCATCAAGCTGCTAACTTTGCAAATTTTATATTGAGTAAATTTATAACCAAATAACAGCATGCTTGTAATTTATAGGATTTTTTTAAAGTTGTACTTCCGTGTATGACCTCTCTGTTAGCATTCAAAGAGAAGGGGTGCACCAAATAAGTACACCAAATCAAAATCTTAGATTATGTATTGCTCTTAACTCTTCTTTGGTAGACTTAGCTGCACCAATTTCCGCTTTTGAATCCAAAACGTGTCCAGAGGTATTTTCCCAAGTAAGTAAAGTATTAACCTCTTGATTTATTCTTATTGACTCAATATTCATACTCGAACTCGAACTACTACTTGAATTAGCATATTGCAAGGTAAGAGGTTGATTTACTGTTGCATTCATCAAATCCTGATTATAAATCCTAGCAACATTTATGAAATCATCTTCACTTAAGTCATCTTCATCCAACAATTCTTCAGCCTGAAAAATCGTAAAACTTATTAAATCACATGCACTTAAAGCATTAGAGCTAGGCTTTAAATATTCAGCATGATTTTCATCAAAATATGGCATTAAAATGTTATTTATTAAAGCATCTGGAATATAAAGCTCATCTAAAGCTTTAGTTACAATGTTATTAATATAATTTCGATACTCAGACATCTTTGGAAAAGTTCTGTTTTTCAAAAGTAGTTATCAAATAACTTAAAACATTTAGAATGTTTTCCAAATCATCAACTGGAGCAGTTAACAATCCATAGCCATTATTAAATGCATCCCAATTTTCATCAGAATATAAATTAGGCTCAATACTTATCACAGTTTTTTTGGTTAAAATGCTCCATATTATTATAATCAATATTCGGATTCCAAGCATCTCTTATATTCTTAGTTATTGCATTCTTATCTTCAAAGTTTCGTAATTTTATAAAAAATAAAACGCTTTCTTTAATTTTTACGATTTGTTCCGCAGAAAATTCCATAGGTTTAAGTAATAAAGAAATAATCTTTATATTTCCACGAACTGCTGCTGCATACATAGCCATAATGTTTTTCCCATTGTAAAATTCAAAAAGATGGGTCTGCATTATGGGATCTACACGCACTTTGATTTCATTTATAGTGCGAGTTGTGACATGTTAAATATTTTTATTGAATTTTAATAAGCAGCATTATTAACGATGTATATACTACTTATATATTTTTAGATTAGACACACTTTTATGAAAAATAAGCTATTTTTAATAATAAAGCGTTACTAAATTGGGATGACTATAATGAATGAGGGTGTAGGTGCATACATTAGTAGTAATGATGAAGCTGTTAACAATACTGCTTTAGATGCGGATAAAAAATATATTGCCTGGGAAAAACCTACACTTGCTTCTCACAATAATTATGATTATACACAATATTGGTTAGGTAGAGCAGCCCATCAAATATATTTGAATAGTATACAAAATAAAGCTCGCTTTATTTTAGATGCAGAAGGTGGCAGCGAATTGGACGAGGATCCATCTATAAAAATTGTCGCTGGTCATGGTAATAATAATTTAAGCATTGAGACAGCAGGTCAAAAAGCAATTTTCGCTATAAATTTTAAAAAAATAAAATTTAAATTTGGAGTAAAGGATGCTACCAATCCCGACTGGAGTAAAGCGGCTACAAATAGCTTCTTATTACTTGCTAGACAAGGATTTTCTTATACTAAAGATATGATGATTAAAACTTATTATCATTTCGCAAATAAGAGAAAATTTGAAAAAGGACTCACTCGTATTCTTGGTATGATAGTGGGTACCGCCTCAGGTGTCATTGGTGGTATGTTTGCTGGAGCAGCCTTAGGAACTGCAATTCCTATCCCCTTTGTTGGTACCTTAGGTGGAGCTATAATAGGTGGTATTTGCGGTGGCCTTGCATTAAGTGGAGTAGGTACTTACTTAAGCATTAAATTTAGGGCACTTATCAAAGGATTTAAAGCAAAGACTGATGATAGATTACAGCTTTCAGAAAATGATTATCATTATCTAGTAGTTAAAGACAATTTTAAGCTAACAAAAAAGTTAGCAACAGATATGAATTTATTTATTGTTAATAAATTAGAGGCCTTACAAAAAAAATATGGCAGCAAATCCCCTGAATATTTACAACTTAAAGCTCTACGCACTGCTGCATTTAAAGGAAAAGATGAACCTGCAAGAGCCAATGCATTCGCTCAAATTAATTATTACCTACTCTCCGAATACGAATGCCTGAAACAAAATAAAACTACTAACATTAATGCTATGTTAGTTGAAAAAAATAAAAATTTTCTAGAGTCCATTTTTGCGAATAATGATTGGAAAAAATACAATCAAGGTTTGGCCCGCACTTTGAATATAAACCCTAGCCCTATTCCTGAAATCATTGAACCCGTAGTTCAAATTATAGAGCCAGTTATTGAGCAAGTAGATGCTTCTGTAAACAGAAGACCTTCTGTAGTCGAAAGATTATTAAACAATAAAGATAGACATGAAAATGCTATTGTGACCCAAGCAAATCTAGCGGCTGCAATAGATGCTAAGGTGAATGAAAACCCTAATATAGAAACAGATTTAAACTTAGAAGAAAAGTTAAATCTTACCAAACCAACAAACGATTAAAATATAGCCATTATGCTTGGTGTTAACCACTTAGGATAGAGTCCTAGAGCAAGTAACAATAAAGCATTCAACGATAAGATAACCGTTCCAAAGCCTGACATACCTTCCTCAGAAATTTGTAATATTTGAGAAGAAGATTCTTCAAAAAACATATATCGGATAATTCTCAAATAATAGTAAGTCGCTATTACCGAAGTGACTAAAGCAATAACCGCTAAGCTCAGATAGCCGGCATTTACTAGATTTTCCAAAATAAATAATTTTGCATAAAATCCGACGGTGGGCGGAATACCTGCCAGAGAAAGCATTACTAATAGCATTAAGAGAGCGTACCAGGGATGAGATTTATATAAGCCTTTAAAATCTTCGATATTTTCTGCTTCAAGCCCCACACTGCTGAGCTTTATCAGTACTCCAAAAGTTGCTAAGGTCATTAATACATAGATAGTTACATAATATAAAGCCGCTTGATTACCAATAGGTGTACCTAAAAATAATCCTAACAATATAAAACCTATATGGCCAATCGTTGAATAACCCAGCATTCGTTTAATGTTTTTCTGTACAATTGCACCAAGATTGCCTAGCAGTAAAGATATTATAGCTAACATCATGACCAGCCATTCCCATTGTGGTTGCAAGCTAAGAAAGGTATCATTCAAAATCCGTATCCCCATTCCAAAGGCGGCCACTTTAGGTAAAGTACCTATAAAAAGGGTTACAGCCGTCGGTGCGCCTTGATATACATCGGGTATCCACATATGAAAGGGGAAACTACCTAATTTAAACAAAAATCCTACCAATACTAATAACATACCTATACTTACTAACATACCTGAATCTTGATGTTTCATAAGTTCTGGCAATTTAGTGGCGATAGTTGCCAAATCAAAACTCAAAGTCGCTCCATATAGTAAAGAAATACCATATAAAAATATCCCTGAACTTAAAGCCCCTAATACAAAATATTTCATTGCCGCTTCTGAATAATCTTTTTCTCTTTTTAACATGGCAATCATGGCATATAAGGGTAAAGCAAATAATTCCAAACCTAAATACAGACTTAAAAAATCCGCAGCGGATACTAATATCATCATTCCAACCATAGAAAATAACATTAATACTAAATATTCAGCAGAAGGTGCTTTTCGAGCTTTAAGATAATTACTAGAATAACTAATGACTATTATTCCCGCACATTCTATTATTATTTTCAAAAGGGTAGATAATTTATCGATAATGATAGAACCAGAAAAAATAACGGTAGGATTCGCCAAAGATAAATTGTTACATTGCATAACACAAGCCATCAATAACGCTGACTGCACTGCAAATGGTAAAACTTTACTGGATTTTTGCAAATACAGCCCTGCGATTAACAGAAATAATGCCATAATAATTAAAATTATTTCAGGGCAAATAAGTAAACAATCTTTATAGTACATATCAATTCGCTCGTGTTAAAGTTTGGCTTTTTAATTTAGGCAATATAATATCTTGTGTTAAGTGTTTAGTGGAAGCATGCATTACATCAAATACTGGCCCTGGCTTTAAGCCAAGGCCTACAATACAAAGGGTTAAAATTGTAAATTTGAATTTATCAACCCATCCAATATCTTGTAAGCTCATTACTTTATGTTCGCGCATTTCTCCCAGCATCACTCTTTTGTACATCCATAAGGTATAAGCCGCGCCTAAGATAAGAGTAAGCGCTGATAAAATTCCATATATATAATTAGCTTGTAAGCTAGTAATGATTACTAAAAACTCCCCTATAAACCCTGAAGTGCCAGGCAATCCAGCATTACTCATAGCGAAAACCATAAAAAAAGCAGCAAACACTGGCATTTTTTGCGCCACACCACCATACTCCTGGATAATACGGGTATGCATTTGTTCATACAGCACACCGACGCATAAAAATAACGCGGCCGAGATAAATCCGTGGGAAATCATTTGCATACAAGCACCTTCTAATGCCATCTCGGCACTTTGTCCATTTTGCGTACGCAACAGCATAAAAATAATAAAAAAACCTAAAGTCACTATACCCATGTGAGATATAGAAGAATAAGCAATAAGCTTTTTCATGTCATGTTGTACGAGTGCAATTAGGCCTATGTAAATTATTGCAATTAATGAGCAAATAATTAAAATGGGGGCAAACAGCTCTGCGGCATTCGGAGTGATAGGCAAAATGAATCGTATAAAACCATAACCGCCCATTTTTAATAAAATAGCAGCCAAAATAACAGAGCCTCCCGTAGGTGCCTCGGTATGGGCGTCAGGTAACCAGGTATGCACGGGCCACATAGGCACCTTAACCGCAAATGCTACTAAAAATCCCCAAAACAACCATTGTTGGGTCACAATAGGTAGTTTTAAATTATATAAAGAGAGCAAATCAAAGCTTTGTAACCCTTGCCCCTGTAGCACCATCATTTTATGTAAATATAATAATGCTACCAGCAAAAATATTGAACCTAAAAAAGTATATAAAAAAAACTTGATAGCAGCATAAATACGGTTTTTCCCGCCATACATGCCAATAATCAAAAACATAGGAATAAGCATAGCTTCCCAAAAAAGATAAAACAATATGACATCAAGGGCTGCAAAAACGCCACACACCAGCCCTTGCATAATAAGAAAAATTGCTAAATATCTAGCATAATTATTTTTAATAGCGGCAGGCTTTACTAACGCCGCAATAAAACCTATGAGAGTCGTTAACACTAATAATAACAATGAAATACCATCAATACCCAATTTGTATTTTATAGATAATCTATCAATCCATATCCATTCTTCTACAAATTGCATTTTCCAAGTGCTAGTGTTAAATTTACTCAATAAGACGCAAGTGAGCAAAAAACAAGTAAAGTGCCCTGTTAAGGCGAATATTTGGCACAGTAAGTTTTTTGATTTACAATCAGTATGTTCATCATTTACAAACAATAACATAAGCCCCATAATAATGGGCAACCAAATCAAAATACTTAATATGAAGCTTAGATTTACCATAATTTTACTTTCCTTTCTTCATAGACATGGCTTTTTAAAAAACCATATTGCAATTAGTAAACATCCCAGAATCATAGTAAATGCATAGTGATATATATATCCGGTTTGTAAACGGCGCACTACCAAAGCCAAACGGACAACCGCTCGGGCTATCCCATTTACAAGATTATCAATAAGTCCCAGATCAATAAATCGCCAAAAGTTAACTCCAAAAAAACGGGCTACTGAAGTGACAATAGTTTCATAAAAAAAATCAAACCCATATTTGTGCTCTAAAATAAAAGAAGGCACAATAAACCATCGTCTATTTTTTTTAATAAAGTTAGGTCTTTTAATATATAGTAACCAAGCGGTTATTATTGCAATTATTATTAAAAGAAAAGGAAGCTCCATCATGGCACTAGTACTAAAATTTAGTAAGCTTAATGAGGGCGGTGAGGGAATTACGGTGTTTTTAGATTGTAAAAATCCGTTATAAAATGGCTGAAACAACACCCCGCCGCTCATTACGGTGGGAATACTTAATAGCACTAAAGGCACCCAAATTATAGCAGGTGACTCATGCACATGATGAGCTGCAGGATGAGCATGTTTATCCACCAAAGTGTTAACATCATTGCCGTGAAATACCACAAATAATAGTCTAAAAGTATAAAAAGCGGTAATGAATACACCCGCTATTAATGCCCAATAAGCAAAGGGGGCCGCTTGCAAACTGCTTGCTCGTACGGCTTCAATAATTAAATCTTTTGAATAAAACCCTGAAAAAAATGGTACCCCGCAAAGACTAAGCGAGCCTAGTAACATGGTAGTATAGGTTATTGGCATGCGAGCTCGTAAAGCTCCCATTTTCCATATATTTTGTTCGTGATGTAAGGCTAGAATGACCGATCCGGCGCCTAAAAATAATAATGCTTTAAAAAAAGCATGAGTAGTTAAGTGAAAAATACTTAAATGATAATGTGATACCCCTAAGGCCGCTACCATAATACCTAATTGAGATAGCGTAGAATAAGCTATTATACGTTTTATATCATTTTGAACTATGCCCATTAAGCCCATTAAGAAACAAGTTGAAGAGCCAATAATTAAAATCATATTCAAAGTACAAGGGGTATGTTCAAAAAATGGGGCAAAACGAGTTACCATGAAAATACCTGCGGTAACCATGGTTGCTGCATGAATGAGTGCAGATATAGGGGTAGGCCCTTCCATAGAATCGGGTAACCAAACATGTAATGGCATTTGAGCAGATTTACCCATGGCACCTATAAATAAGCAGGAGCAAATAACACTATAAGGATTTAGAGAGTATCCCCAAATATTAATGGCTGTAGTAGGTAATGCACCCGCGGTACCCTGTAATAGTACCGCGTAATCTACCGTACCAAAACAATAAAAACAGGTACCTATTCCTAATAAAAAACCTACATCTCCTACTCTATTTATTAAAAAGGCTTTTAAATTAGCAAAAACCGCACTTTCTTTGTGGTGCCAAAATCCAATTAATAAATAGGAAACTAAACCAACCCCCTCCCATCCAAAAAATAATTGTAATAAATTATTACTCATAACGAGCACCAGCATCATGAAAGTAAATAAAGCAATATAACAAAAAAATCTTTGATACCCTTTATCATGACGCATATAACCAATGGTATATAAATGCACCATCCAAGATACAAAAGTTACGACACACATCATCAATACCGTTAATTGATCTATTAAAAAACCAATTTGAAAAGTTTTATCGGCTATAGTTGCCCAGTGGTACAAAGTAAAATTTATGACTGACGTATTATTTTGGCTCAATATTTTTAATAATGTAAGTGATGCAAAAAAGCTGATAGCAACGCCTATATTGCTAAGCCAATGGGTAAATCTTCTGCCCAACCATTTGCCAAAAAAACCTGCAAATATTGCGGAAATAAGACATGAACTCAGTGCTAGCAAAGTTAAGCCGCGAATATCTTGCAACATTGGTTTATCCCTTAAGACTGGTTAGTTCATTTACTGAAATAGTGCGATGCGTACGAAACAAAACTACTAAAATAGCAAGTCCTATCGCAGATTCTGCAGCCGCCACGGTTAATATGAAAAAAACAAATATTTGCCCACTAATATCTGATAAATAGCTTGAAAATGCTATAAAATTGGTATTTATCGCTAAGAGCATCAACTCAATGCACATTAAAAAACTTAATAAATTTTTTCTATTTATCAAAATTCCCGTTAAAGCAATGCCAAAAAGCACGGCACTTAAAAATAAGTAATGAGATAAGGCAATCATGTGGCTTGGTCCCCATTATGTAAACTCACTAGGCGTACACGATCTCTTTTTTTCACATGAGCCGTGTTATTAATGCGTGGTTTGTTACGCAACAAGCTTTTAGTAAAGGTAAGGCTTATAGCGGATACTATTGCCGCTAAAAGTATTATTCCTGCTATTTCAAAAGCAAATAAATAACGACTGTATAATAAGGTGCCAAGCTCTATAACATTACTTTTAGTAAGCGTATTTATTTTGTTATTAAAATTATAACTAAATATTTCAATATTAAAAATTTTAATTAATCCAGCGGATAAGGCTATGGTAAGCATTACCCCTACAGGGAAATATTTAGGGAATCCCCACTGCATAGCTTCGCGCTCGATATCAAGCATCATTACTACAAATATAAATAATACCATTACGGCACCCACGTATACTATAATCAGTGATAAAGATAAAAATTCTGCGCCTAACATCAGCCATAATGGGCACATTGCAAAAAAAGTACACACGAGAAATAATACTGAACGGACCGCATTTTTAGATAGCACCACCATCCCGGCAGCAAGGCAAACCAACACCGCAAACATATAAAAAAGAACTAACTGATTACTCATTACTTATCCTTAATAATAGCGTGCATTTTCAGCTAAGTTATTTGCAATTTGGCTTTCATAGGCATCGCCTATTTGTAACAGTTTAGCTTTGGTCATAATATTTTCACCGCGATTTTCGAAATGATAATTGGATAAATCCGTTTCTACTATAGCATCTACAGGACATGCTTCTTGACAAAAGCCGCAATAAATACATTTAAACAAATCTATTTCATAGAGAGTAGTTCTTCTAGAGCCATCTTCACGGGGCTCAGCTTCAATAGTTATGGCAAGTGCCGGGCACACGGCCTCGCATAATTTGCACGCAATACAGCGCTCTTCTCCATTACTATAACGTCGCAAAGCATGTAGCCCCCTAAAACGAGAGGATTTTGGGGTTTCTTCTTCTGGAAATTGAATAGTTATTTTACGTGCAAATAAATATTTCCCGGTAATGCGTAATCCACTAATAATTTCCCATAACAGAAAACTTTTACATTCAATAATGAATGCTCGAAAAAAAGTAATCATAAACTGCATTATGCCACTCCGAACCAAGGAGGTATTTTATAATGAATACCCAGGGCCAATATTACTATCCATAATAAAGTAATAGGTAAAAATATTTTCCAACATAGATGCATTATTTGATCGTAGCGGTAACGAGGAAAAGTAGCTCTTATCCATATCATTAAAAACAAAAAGAAACTGACCTTTATGCCAAGCCAAAATAGTCCAGGAATAAAACGTAAAGCGGTATCTACAACGGGAAAAGCTTGAAAAGGAGAAAGCCAGCCACCAAAAAATAATAAACTCATTAAAAAAGAAACTAAAATCATATTGGCATATTCTGCTAAAAAGAATAAAGCAAAACTTATCCCACTATATTCCACGTGAAATCCGGCCACAATTTCAGATTCTCCTTCGGCGACATCAAAGGGAGCTCTATTAGTTTCGGCTAGGGCACTTATCCAATAAATTACGCACAAAGGTAATAAAGGTAACCAATACCAATGACTCACCCCCCCTGCTTGTGCCATAACAATTTCTTTCAGACGTAAACTACCTGCTGCCATTACTACGCCAATAATAGTAAAGCCCATGGCGATTTCGTAAGAGATTATTTGAGCGGCAGAGCGCAGGGTACCTAAAAAAGCATATTTAGAATTAGAAGCCCATCCTGCTATAATAATTCCATATACCCCAATAGAAGTTAAGGCTAAAACATATAATGTCCCCACGTTTATATCGCTTAACACGAGTATTTCATCAAATGGAATGACAGCCCACACCGCTAAAGCGGGCGCAAAACTTAAAATTGGTGCTATAAGAAATAAATATTGATTGGCTTTAAAAGGAATAATAATTTCTTTTAATAATAATTTTAATCCATCTGCTAGTGGTTGCAATAAACCAAATGGGCCAACCCTATTAGGGCCTTGTCGAATTTGCATTAACCCAATAATTTTACGCTCTGCAAAAGTTAAATAAGCAACCGTTACTAGTAAAGGTATTATTATGAGAAATATTTTTATTATAATCCATAATATCAGTTTTATATCCCCTAGCATGGTTCACAGCCTTCTACTTGCACTGTGCTATAGGCTGCACCTAATACAAAAGAATCTGGCCACCCTGCATCTAGCCAAATGGTTTGTTTTGGTACCCGTTCGTCTACTTTAAAAGGTAATTGGATTTTGGTATGCCCATTAGAAATATAAACATGGGTACAGTTATGCAGCTTAAGTTGTACTACACTTTCTGCATTAAGCTTCAATACTAATGCTTCAATAGCCTCGGCATGTTGTTGTAAGGGTTTAGCTCGCCTTACTTGAGGGTCAATGCTATATAAAGGCATAGGCGCTATACGAATAAAAGCTTTTTCTTCTTTTAATTCAAAATTACTAGGGGCTTTTAATGCCCAGGTATTAGGAGCAAGTTTTACTTCGGTACTAATTGCTTCACATTCTTTAGAAATTTCTGCAAGACTATTATATGCAAACCCTTCTACACCTAACTGCGTTGCTAGCCTACGAAGTATTTTCCAAGCTGGGCGGCTTTCGCCTAAAGGGGCAATAGGGGCATTAGTATTTTGCACCTTTCCTTCAATATTCATATAGGAGCCTTCAAATTCAGTAAAGGCTGCAACGGGTAATAAAATATCACAGTATTCTTTTAATACTCTGTGTTCAAAAACGCTAAGACCTATTACAGTAGTTGCATTGCTAAGTGCACTTAACGTAAGGGCGCCATCGGCACAATCTACATCGGGTTCAATATTTAATAGACAATATAGTTTTAATTTATTTTTTAACATCGATTGGGTATGGGATCCAGGATTGGGACAAGGTAGCCCCCCCGCTAAACGATGCGGTACCGCTCCCATAACCCAGGCACCACTACTATTAGCTCCTTCACTCAAAACTCCTATGCGCGCTTTGGTTAACTCAGCTATATATTGAGCAATAAATAAAATGTTTGAAGCTTGTGGATGGTGTAAAGCGAGCGCCCCTAAGAGTAATACTTTTGTATTGGCCTGCAACAATTGTTCGCTAATAGCATAATCGGTTGCAGTACATTTTATTTTACTAAAAGATTGAATAAATTCCACAGGCACTGAGTGTTTTCCTGTCTCCCATAATGCTTTTAAGATACCCATTAAGCCTTGTGCTAATTGCCCTTGGGCAGGAATTATTTTTTGATTAATTTTAAAATTAAAGTCAAAGTCTATGGGATTAATAATAAATACTTTGCCAGCCATTTGGGTCATTTTTCTAAGCCGTAAGCTCGCTAAGGGCTGTTCATGGCGTATATTTGATCCAATTAATAATACCGCTTCTTGACTTTCTAGTTCTTTAATAGATATACCTAAACTAGGATATAAGGGGAGAGAGTCTTCTAGCGCAAAATCTTGTTGATGCAGACGATGATCGATATTGTTACAATTTAGTGCACGAAATAATTTTTGGAGTAAATAAAATTCTTCCATGCTCGAATTAGGACTTGCTAGCACCCCTATCTGCTCAGGCTCATTTTCTGCAATCAGTGATATTCGCTTAGCAGCTTCGCTTAAAGCCTGCTCCCAGCTTACTTCTTGCCATATGCCATTAGTTTTAATTTTAGGTACGGTTAACCGTTCTTCACTAAGGGCCGTATAACTAAAACGATCGCGATCGGAAAGCCAGACCGTATTTATATTATCGTTTTCACGCGGCACCAAGCGCATAACTTCATTGTTACGCGAATGTACATAAATATTTGAACCTAAGCAATCATGTAAGGCAATACTTGGGCTTTGAGTGAGTTCCCAAGCACGTGCTTTAAAACGATACGGTTTAGAAGTAAGAGCGCCTACAGGGCATATATCAATTATATTGCCCGATACTTCAGAGACTAAGCTTTTTTCAATATAAGTTCCAACACTTAAATTCTCCCCACGATAGGTGCCCCCTAGTTCTTGCATACCTGCTACTTCTTCACCAAACCTTATGCAACGGGTACAATGTATACAACGTGTCATATCGGTTGCAATTAAAGGGCCTATATTCTTATCTTGAACAACTCTTTTACCTTCGTTATAACGAGCAATATCCTTACCAAATCCTAAACTAATATCTTGTAATTCACATTCTCCGCCTTGATCACATATAGGACAATCTAAAGGATGGTTAATTAATAAAAACTCCATTACGGCTTTTTGAGCTTCTAAGGCTTTTTCAGTACGAGTCCAAATTTTCATACCTTCAGTAATAGGGGTAGCGCAAGCAGGTAAAGGCTTTGGAGCTTTATCCACTTCTACTAAACACATTCTGCAATTAGCTGCCACAGAAAGTTTAGGATGGTAACAAAAACGGGGTATCACAATACCAACACTATCCGCTGCTTCAATAATCATAGAGCCTGGCTCTACTTCAAGATTTTTCCCATCGATAACAATACTTACCATAATTGGCTCCCAAGCCTCTTAAGCGTTTTGCACCATGCATCTTTTATGTCGAGCATGATATTCAAATTCTGCTCTAAAATGCTTTATAAAGCTTTGTACCGGCATGGCAGCGGCATCTCCTAAGGCACAAATAGTGCGCCCTGCCATTTTACTGGCTACATCTTGTAATAACTCTACATCGGTTAAACTACCATTGCCATGTTCTAAGCGATGTACTACTCGGGCGAGCCAACCCGTACCCTCTCGACAGGGTGTACACTGACCACAAGATTCTTCTGCATAAAAATGTGAAATTCTACTTAACATTTTAACCATACAAGTAGTTTCATCCATCACAATGACGGCGCCTGAACCAAGCATAGAGCCTGCCTTACTAATAGAATCATAATCCATATGCAAATTTTCAACGCTCAATGCAGGTAATACGGGAGAAGAAGAACCTCCTGGAATTACTGCTTTTAAGATATGCCCTTTTCTCACGCCGCCTGCTAAGCTTAATAATTCCATAAAGGGAGTTCCTAAAGGTATCTCATAATTTCCTGGTTTTTCTACATGGCCTGATACACTAAAAATTTTAGTACCGCCATTATTGGGCTTGCCAAGTTCCAAAAATGCCTTTCCACCCATACTTAGTATGACAGGGACTGAGGCAAAACTTTCGGTGTTATTTATAGTAGTGGGCCTGCCAAAAACGCCAAAATTTGCTGGGAAAGGGGGTTTAAATCGGGGCTGACCTTTTTTACCTTCTAAGGATTCCATCAAGGCAGTTTCTTCACCACAAATATAAGCACCAGCACCCGTTACATTATGTAATTCAAAATCTAAGCCAGCCTGCAAAATATTAGTACCGATAAACCCAGCTTGTCTGGCCTCTTGCAGGGCTGCTTCCATCCTCTCAAAAGGTTCAAAAAATTCGCCCCGTATATAATTGTATCCAACACTTGCTCCCATTACATATCCAGCTATAATCATGCCTTCAATTAACTGATGGGGGTTAAAACGTAAAATATCTCTATCTTTAAAAGTACCAGGTTCACCTTCATCAGAATTACAAACCACATATTTTTGACCTGGTATTTGTCTTGATACAAAACTCCATTTTAACCCTAAGGGAAATCCTGCCCCCCCTCTTCCTCTTACCGCTGATAACTTTAGCTCATCAATAATTTTTTCAGGGGGCGTTTTTTCATGAAGAATTTTCTTCAAGACAGAATAACCACCTATGCTTTCATAAGTAGATAAAGTCCAAGGTTCAGGTAAATGAAGGGTGCGAAAACAAACCTGATTACTCATAGACTAGTTCCTCAGCTTGTAAAGCATTCAAAATTTTATCAACGGATGCGATAGAAAGGTTTTCATAATATTGTTTATCTATAAGCATAGCAGGTGCGCCCCCGCAAGCTGCAAGGCATTCTACTTCTTTTAAAGTAAACAAACCGTCTTTAGTAGTTTCATTCCAATCAATTTGTAATCTTTTTTTAATATGAGCCGCTATGGGTTCACAACCGCATAACATACAAGAAATATTGGTACAAATAGAAACTTTATGTTTTCCTACTGGTTTTAATTCAAACATGCTATAAAAAGTTGCTACTTCAAATGCTACAATAGGTGGCATGTTTAAAAATCTGGCAACCGCTTCTATTAACGCTTGCGATAACCACCCCCCATTATCTTCTTGAACCTTAGTAAGTGCAAAAATAATAGCCGCTTGTTTTTGATCCTCAGGGTATTTTTTTAACCATTGCAGAATCAACTGTTGGGTCTTTTCAGAAATTAAAATTTCCACTCGCTTACTCAAGTCCTTATCTATCTATTTCACCAAAAACAATATCCTGAGAGCCAATAACGGCTACGCAATCAGATAACATATGGCCTGTTACCATTTCCGACATTGCACTTAAATGCGCAAAGCCACTGGCTCGTACTTTTAAACGGTAAGGTTTATTCGAGCCATCAGATATTAAATATATCCCAAACTCTCCCTTGGGATGTTCAATCGCTGAATACACTTCACCCGCTGGAACGCAATATCCTTCAGTAAATAATTTAAAATGATGAATTAAGGCTTCCATATCGTGTTTCATTTGTAGGCGACGGGGCGGGATTATTTTATGATTTTCAACATTCACGGGCCCCGGATTATTGATTAGCCATTGCACGCATTGTCTCATAATATGATTGGATTGACGCATTTCTTCAATGCGGACCAAATATCTATCGTAACAATCTCCAGTTTTACCTATAGGAACTTTAAAATCTACTTTATCATACACCGCGTACGGTTGTTTTTTACGTAAGTCCCACTCTATCCCTGAGCCACGTAACATTGGGCCTGAAAATCCTAATTGTAACGCGCGCTCGGGCGATACAACGCCTATTCCAACGGTGCGTTGTTTCCAAATGCGATTATCAGTTAGTAAATTTTCGTAATCATCCACGCAATGGGGAAATCTTTCAGTAAAATTCCAGATAAAATCAAGTAAACTGCCATGTCTATCGATATTACGTTTAGCTGTTTCTTTTTCACTACACCATTTCGAAGCTTTATAGCGGGGCATACTTTCTGGTAAATCCCGATATACTCCGCCTGGTCGATAATAACTGGCATGCATACGGGCACCCGAGACAGCTTCATAACAATCTAGTAAATCTTCACGTTCGCGAAAACAATACAAAAACACACTCATAGCGCCTATATCAAGCGCGTGACTGCCAAGCCACAATAAATGATTTAATAGACGGGTTATTTCATCGAATAATACTCTAATATATTGTGCTCTTATAGGAATTTTTAATTGTAATAATTTTTCTATAGCGAGTACGTAAGCATGTTCATTGCACATCATAGAAACATAATCTAATCTATCCATGTACCCTATGCTTTGATTAAATGGTTTAGTTTCTGCTAATTTTTCGGTGGCTCGATGTAATAAACCTATATGAGGATCTGCTTTTTGTATTACTTCCCCATTCATTTCTAAAATTAAACGTAAGACTCCATGTGCTGCAGGATGTTGCGGACCAAAATTTAACGTGTAGTTTTTAATCTCAGCCATTTAATTTATCCTGAGTATAGCGGTTATCATGGCGTATAGTTTTTGGAACTAAGACTCTAGGTTTAATACTGACCGGTTCATAGACAACCCGTTTTTCAACCGCATCATATCGCATTTCAACATTACCGGATAAGGCAAAATCTTTTCTAAAAGGATGCCCTATAAATCCATAATCAGTTAAAATTCTTCTTAAATCAGGATGATTTTCAAATAAAATACCAAACAAATCAAATGCTTCTCGTTCAAACCAATTGGCACTATTCCAAATAGGTACTACACTGGGGCATTGCAAATTGTGTTCTTCAAGAAATACTTTAATTCTTAATCTGGCGTTTAAAGCAATAGAAAGTAAATGATACACTACGGCAAAACGTGGCTTATTCCACACTGTGTCTTGTTGATTTACGGATTTAACCCCTCTTTCAAATCCTTTGGCAGTAGCATCTAGGGTTTGCCATTCAGTCAAACCATAATGTAGATAATCTACTCCTGCTACATCTATTAACATTTCAAATTGAAAAGCAGATTCTTCTTTTAAAATGGTACACACTTCCAGTAAAGATTCTTTGGCAACTTCTACAGTCAATTCTGCTTCTTTAATGACGGCACTTTGCAAAATAGCCCCAAACCTTTCCTGCATATTTTTTAATAAGACATTTACATCCATCATTATTTCTTAACTCGAGCTATAGTATTAGTTTTTTTAATTTTATTTTGTAATTGAATAATGCCATATAATAATGCTTCAGCCGTAGGTGGGCATCCTGGTACATAAATATCTACTGGCACAATCCGGTCGCAGCCTCTAACTACTGAATAAGAATAATGATAATATCCGCCCCCATTCGCACAAGAGCCCATAGAAATAACCCAACGTGGCTCTGCCATTTGGTCATACACTTTACGTAAAGCGGGAGCCATTTTATTACATAGTGTGCCAGCTACTATCATCACATCAGATTGGCGCGGACTCCCTCTAAAAAACATACCAAATCTATCTAAATCATAACGAGAAGCCCCCGTATGCATCATTTCTACCGCACAACACGCTAGACCAAAAGTCATCGGCCACATAGAGCCAGTACGGGCCCAATTAATAAGTTTATCGGCAGTTGTGGTCACAAATCCTTGGCTTAATACGCCTTCTATTCCCATTCCAGCGCCCCTTTCTTCCATTCATAAATAAAGCCAATTAATAATAATCCTAAAAATATTCCCATAGCTATGAGCGCTGGCATTCCCAAATTACGGAATACCACGGCCCAAGGGAATAAAAATGCAAGTTCTAAATCAAAAACAATAAACAGAATAGCTATTAAATAAAAACGCACGTCAAATTTTATGCGCGCATTGTCGAAGGGCTCAAAGCCACATTCATAAGGAGTATTCTTTTCTGCATCGGGTTTGTGAGGGGCAAGGATTAACCCTAAGGTTATCGGGGCTAATCCCAAAACCAAAGCCACTAAAATAAATAGAAAAATGGGTAGATATTGCTGCAGCATAAAGTTACTCAACTTAAGCGATTAATTGCAGTATATACGAGTAAATATTAGAAGAGCTACTGACTAAATTAATTTAATTAATTAATATTCAGTGATAGTGATAAGGTTGGGCCAAAACCCAATTAGTACCCAATATGTCAAAAGCATATTCGGAATAGTAAATTTTGCTAATATAATCAGGTACCATTTTTTTCTAGAAAATCAACCTAAACATTAATTCAACTTATTCCTTTTGAGGTTTTCCATTGAATCTTCTTCATCTGGAGCATTTCGTTTTTGTAAAACATTAGCTATTTCTTTTAGGTGTCCATTAATTTCAGCATCTTTATTCGCGATTACATTTCGTTGCTCTGTTAATACATAAAATAAATTTTCATTTTGATTTTTTAAAACTTTATTTTCTCGTTCTATATTAACTGTATTAGCTACTGTAATCTCAGAAGAGCTAGAAGCACTATCTATCAAGCTTTCTTCATCTGTCACTTCTATTTTGTCTCTGGCCTCATCTTTTTCTAATGGTAAATAGGAATCATGTTGGGAATAAGTAAACAGCATATTTTGTTGCGAAATAGATTCTATTAATACTTGAGTATCTTCATATGGATAAGCATATTGTTTTACTACATTCATCAATGCACTAGGCACGTCAAACTCATCTAAAGCTTTATTAATAGTTTGTATTCTTGTAAGATGGTTACTTTCGAGTAAAACTTCAAAAATATCATCAACAAGCTTTACTCTTGCTAAAGAAGGATGGCCAATGAGGGCAGCAATAAGCTCATTTGTTTTCTTACTACTAATATCTGCTATAGAAAAATTACCCATATCTAAAATTTCCAAGTTATTTAACTTTGTTAGCACATTGCAAAATTTTTTAAATTGAAAATTATTTAATTGCTCGATACCAATATTGTGTATTCTTAATATTTCAAGAGAAGAAAAAAGCTCTACCATTGTAAAAACATCGGCTTTATTGTTAGAAAATTCAAAAAAAACGTTATTAGAAATATCTAACCCTTTTAATGATGAAGTAGTTATTAATTGACTAAAAATATAGCAAGTCAAACAGATATCAGGAACAGGCGCTCTATTCGTCCAATTTCCCATGCTGGATAAATTTAAGTATTGCAATTGATATAAATTTGCCAAAAAAACTTGCAGTCGAGCTAAAGTTTTATCTGAAAAATTTTGAATTTGATTGGCGCTTATATGTAAATATTCTACTGTTGTTACTTGGTTCAATACATTTACTAAAAATGCTTCATCCACATCTTGATTACCTTGAATAGAATTAATAGGATAGGCATTTGAAAGATTTATCTCTTTTAAATTTTTAGCTTTTAAAAAGTTATTTAATATGTTCTGTTTAGAAGGTGATAAATAATTGAGAGGGTACAAATCAGCATCTGAGGCCTTACTTAAATCTAGACTTTGTAAGTTATCACAAGCCAATAAGGCATCACACAAGGTAATGAGGTGTTTTTCGTTAGCCATTTGCAGGCCTTTCTCGACAACAAATGTGTTTAAATGAGGTAAATCTTTTAATGACTCACAGACTATGGTAAAAAAATGCTCTGCCTTTGATTCAAATTCAATGTTTGAAAATCCAAAATCGACTTCAATAGTATCTAATATCGGTAAGGAACATAAAGTAGTAAGTAATATTTTAAGATTTTCTTCGAGTGTATGTTCAAAATTTTTGATTGTATTATGGGGAGGTGAATTGATTAATTTTATTTCCCTTAAAAAAGGAAAGCCTCTTAATGCTTCTATAAATTCTATAAAATTGGGCTGTGCCGCCAAAATTGGTACTATGGTTAACGAAGTTAAGGCACTATTATTATTTTTAAGGGAAGTAATTAGGTTATCATCTATCATCTTGGTTACGCCCCCATTCAAAGAACAATAGCGCACAGTGTATCATATATTTTCAAATGGATGGGATTGAAAATGAAAGAAGTTAAGAATTTATGACCTTTTTGATGTTTCAGCAAATGGTGCCGAAGGCCGGACTCGAACCGGCATGACTTGCGTCACCGCCCCCTCAAGACGGCGTGTCTACCAATTTCACCACTTCGGCTAATTTGTGAAGCTATTATTCAGGCATTGAGGGTATATCTTGGTCTATTCTACTATCAACATTATTTTCATGAGCTACTTCAATCGATTTGAGCTCTTCTGCCAAAGTATGTAATTCTTTAGGCAATTTATCAAGTATGCTAGGTTGTGCTCTTGCCGCTATTTGATAGCCTAAGCCTAAGCTTGTCATAAAAAATAAAGCCGCGAAACCTGCGGTTAATCGGCTTAAAAAAGTGGCCGAACCTTGACTTCCAAAAAGAGTTTGCGAAGCGCCTCCAAAAGAAGCCCCTACTTCTGACCCCTTACCTTGTTGCAACAAAATTAAAGTCAACAAACTTACTGCTGTTATCACATGCAAAATTAAAATAAATTGTTCCATTCATTCACCTTTCTAGGGCACACTTACAAATACTAATAAACTCTTGGGCCTGCAAAGATGCCCCGCCAATTAATCCACCATCTATATCAGCTTGTGCAAATAACTCGGTAGCATTATTTGCTTTTACGCTACCGCCATAAATTATTGGTACTTTTTCTGCAAGCCTTGCGTCATGTAATGCCAATTCATTTCTTAAATAAGCATGTACGGCTTGCGCTTCTTCTGGAGAAGCGGTTAATCCTGTTCCAATTGCCCATACGGGTTCATAAGCTAAAATTGCATTTTCAAACTTATTTATCCCATCTGCCAACAATAAAGCAGCCAGCTGACTTTTAACCACATCAAAAGTCTTACCCGCTTTTCTTTCATTAAGGGTTTCCCCTAGACAAAAAATTGGTACTAGCCCCGCATGATACGCACTTGTGAATTTCTTTGCAAGAACTGCGTCTGTTTCTGCAAACCATTGCCTACGCTCTGAATGGCCTATAATTACGTAAGTACAGCCCATATCTTTTAACATAGTAGGAGATATTTCCCCAGTAAAAGCCCCTTCACGTTCATAAAAAACATTTTGTGCGCCTAACCTAATAGTAGTATCACGAATTAAATCGGCTACCTGATTTATGTATATAGCTGGGGGACAAACCGCACAAATAACTTCTTCTTTTACGGTAAGGCGTAGTTTTTTTAAATCCTGTACTAAAGTTGTGATACTTGCTTTATTACCAAACATTTTCCAGTTACCAACTACTATAGCTTGTCTCATAACTTGCCCTCCTTAAAAAATTAATTATCACACTACTTTCAGGTTTTTTAATAAAAAAAAAATAATAAACTACCTAATAGTAATCGATATACTATAAAAGGCCATAAACCAATTATAGTTAATAAATTTAAAAACAGGTGAATACATAATAATCCCGTAATAAATGATACCCCGATCCCTAAAGCTACGATTGGTATTGGTATAGGATAAATTTCTGGCGTCTGTAATAAATGAAAACTTTCTAATAAAACAGCAGCAATGATAACGGGTATTGATAATAAAAATGAAAATCGTGCCGCGGCTTTTCGCTCTAAACCAAGTAAAAGGCCTGCAGTTAAAGTAATGCCTGAACGTGAAACTCCTGGAATTAATGCTAAAGCTTGTGCGCATCCAATTTTTATTGTATCCAAGAGAGATAAATTATATTCAGTTTTTTTTTCAGAGCCTTTATAAGCAGCATATCCTAAAATAAGCGCAAAAAACACCGTTGAATAAGCTAAAACATAACTGGAACGCAAATGAATGGCAATCCAATGACGGCCTAACACTCCGCTTATACAAACCGGTAGTGTGGCAATACCTATATACCAAAAAAGTCTTGAAGTAGGAGTATAACGTCTCATTTGGAGTGAATGTATTGCCTCTATGCACAATACTTGTAAATCTTTTCGAAAATAAAATACTACCGAGAGCAAGGTGCCTAAATGTAGAGCCACATCAAACCCTATGCCTTGCTCTGGCCAGGCAAATAATTTTGAAATTAAAATTAAATGTGCTGAACTTGAAACAGGTAAAAATTCTGTTAATCCTTGGATAATTGCTAATGTAATACATTGAACATAAGACATTTTACTTATACCTCAATTTTGTATTGTTAAATAAAACCATTTTTTAACTTGTTAACTCGGATGCATAGCAACGGAATATGCTTTAATCATTTGTTTAATATCCTTGGTATGTAATATTCCAATTATACTCCTATGCAATTTACCTTGAGGATTGATGATTCGAGTAAAAGGTAATACTTCCGGTTGTGCAAGTCCTAATTTAAGTAAAGGATCGGTTTGCAAAATAGGATACTGAATATTTTGTGCACGCCCTATTTCTTTAAGTTCATCAACTGAGAGATTATCTATATTGTAGCTTAGCACTATAATGGAGTTTTTAGGATCTTGAAAATCTTGTACCTCTTCTCGAAGCTCATTTTCAATATACAAACTATTTAATTCTTTTATTTCAACCAGACAATTTTTACACCACGTAGCCCAATACGTAATAATAATCCATTTACCTTCATAATTTTTTAGATGGATAGCTTGATTATCAATATCATATGCATCCGCACTGGTGCAAGCTTGCAAAAAAAATATAATAACTACCACAATAAGTGCTTTTAATTGACGCAAGAGCTTGGTATCCTCAGTTACTAATTTAGGAGAACATTCAACATGCCCCCTTTACCTTACGTACTAGTGCTATATTATAGCCGCTTTGGTGCAACCGCAAGTCTTGCTAATTTTATTGCTCGAGGTATTAGCTCTGTGCATAATTGCGAAGCAAGGATAAGAACTGTACCTGCTATTTCTACCCACTGTGAGGCAATAGCCCCTGCCATACCTGAAGAAGGCCCCCCTTATGTAAGTTTAGAAGATTTAAAACATTGCAGTGGCTTAGCGCTTGGCTCACCCACTCGTTTCGGCAATATGGCCGCCCCTTTAAAATATTTTTTAGATAGTACCAGCGGCCTATGGTTAGAAGGTAGCCTTATTGGCAAACCAGCAGGAGTTTTTACGTCTTCTTCAAGCTTGCATGGGGGTCAAGAAAGCACCTTGTTGAGTATGATGCTCCCCTTATTACATCATGGCATGCTCATAAGTGGGTTACCTTATTCTGAAGCCGCATTAAGTACCACTACCTCCGGCGGCACGCCTTATGGGCCCACACACGTTGCTGGCAGTGAAAGTAAATTACCGTTAACCGAAGCTGAAAAAGTATTGAGCACAGCGTTTGGCAAACGTTTAGCAGAACTTGCCTTACAATTACAGCTGTAATACTTGTTTTACAAAAGGAATAGTGAGGGGGTGTTTTTCTATTAAAGCTGCTTTATCTAAAATTTCTAAAGTCAAAAATAAATCTTGCATATTACGGGGGCAATGATTTAATAAGAATTTAGCCACTACTTTGCTTAATTTTAGTCCTCTTTGGGAAGCTCTAAGTATTAGTGCCATCATTTTTTCATCATCACTCAATGGCTGTATTTGATAAGTGATACCCCAGGCAAGTCGCGATTTTAAATCTGCTAATTGTATGGGTAAAGCAAGCGGCGAAGAGAGTGCGGAGATTAATAAATAGCCATTACTTAATTTAAGCCTATTATATAAATGAAAAAGGGCCTCTTCCCAAACCGAATTTTTGTTAATTAAATGCACATCATCAATACAAATTAAAGATATATTTTCTAATCCCTCAAATATTCTGGTATCTAAGGCTTGATAGTCACGTAAGGGTATATAAACAGATGCTTTGTTTAATTCTCTAGATTGTTGGCAAGCAGCTTGCATTAAATGCGTCTTACCCACTCCATGCTCGCCCCACAGATATAAAAATTTTTCACCTTGTCCTTTTACTATTTGCCTTAATGCAAAATATATATGCTGGTTTTTACCGGGATAAAAACTATAAAAAGTCGCATCATCGCGTAGCGTTAACGGTATAGCCAACTGCTCTGTAGACATCTAAGGCGCCATTTTAAAAATTAGGATTTGATCAGCAATATTGCTTTCTTTAATGGGGGTCAATAAAGTACCTTGACTTAAGACATGAGCTAAAGAATCACGACTTAAGTTTCCACTTACGGTGAATACCGTTTGAGTAGGCAATACTTGAGAAATTTCTGCATTGTGGACCCAGGGAATACTTTTTAAGTAAGTTAATACTTTAGTGTACGCGATAGGCGAATGAATGCCTTCTACTGCGATGGTTACCTCTTGAGTTTCTTCTTTAGTGGTAGTTGCTGTGAGTGTCGTTTTACTGCCACCATGATTAAAAATTTTCATCTTAAATTGTTCTAAAGCTGCTTCAAACGCTTTATTTAAGTTATCTCCTCTTATCGTTTGTCTCTCTGGGCTATCTGGTAATAACATTATCATTTCCCCTTTTACTTCATAAGCGTCTTCATGCACTTTAAGTAATAAAGCTGCATTTGCACCATAGCGTTGTAAGGGATCATGTAAATCAACTAAAGAAATGTCATCTATATTTTTAGCATTAAGATTTGCAAGATCTTCCAAATCTAAAAGAGGCACAATTATTAATAAACCATTTTGTTCACAAAAAGTATGTAAGATTTTTTTTAATGGGGGCATATCTTCTACCGATAACCACTCTAGCCCTTCTTGTTTTTCTTGTAAGATCCCTATTACGGTAATAGGACGAGAAGGTGACAGAACATGTAAGCCTGCTTTTTCTAATAATGCCTGAACCATAACTTCATTAAAAGTTAAGGTAATTTGATGCTGGTTAGTATTAAGCTCAGAAAAGAAGAATTTAGTTACATAGCTATCGATGTTGGTAAATGCTTGGGTAAGACTGGGATTTTGCGGCACTATCTCTTTCCCTGTCAATTTGGTAATCAGCATTTTAAAAGCATCTGGCAATACTTTTACGCGTTCTTCTTCGGTTGGAGCCGATATGGGCAGAGCCACTTCATATAATTTATCTTGAGCGCTGCACAAGTTTGAAAACATCATAATAGCCATCAATGTTAAAATAGCTTTAAATGTAAATTTATTAATGTACATGCAACATTTCCTTTCCGAATTGATTTAACGCTTAGGCTTGCAAAGTATACCTAATTCAGGCTAAATACCCAAAAAAATGAAGGGCACTTCGTAAAAATCTGCAAAAATTAGTAAGCTTTAAAACTTTTTTTATTATTTTAGTTGCTTTCTAAAATCAAGTTAAGCTAAATAACTTATACCTCCCCCTTAAAAGTAAATAATTTTTTTATGGTAAAAGTAAAAGCTAAGAAATTGAATATCAGAAAATTTACACTGCATATTTTTTTAAAAGTTAGTTTTGCAGTCGGGTACGCTATTCTTTGCCAGTTATAGCAAAAACAGTAATTAGCTTTTTTAAATCATATAGACAAAAATTATAAAGCATTAGTCGGTGCTAAAGCCAACGGTTAGCAGCCTAAAGAAATTGTTTTTATTACTAAAAACCATGATAACTTTATAAAAGTTACAAAGGAATTAAAAAAATATAATAAGCAAATTAAATTTTCAGTTTTATCTTATCCAACTAATTAGTTAAGATTGAGAAATGATTTTTTTCTCAATCTAAGCGGAAATTATATCGTATGGGATAGATATCTTGCATAAATTAGAATGTTTACATACACTGAATTTTAACATAAAATTGATTTATATATTTAACTATGATAAAATAGAATTTTATTAAAAAATATTAGATTTATTTGGAGAATATCAATATGACAAAGCAATTTCATTTATTACCTGAAGGTTACCTCGTACCCCGTTTAGCGTATCCTACAATGCATACTATCTCAACTGAAAATATTTTTAATTTTTCCACCTATCCAAATGCAGTACTTGAAGCATATCAACAATGTATAGATGCAGATCTTAATTTAACCATATCTTCATTGGGAAGTATGAATCACTCAAATGGAAATACCGACTTAATAAATTTGGACAATTATATAAAAAATACCCTTAATGGATTATTAAACCTATTAAAAACATCTTTAATGCAAAATGAGGAGGCGCTCGGATTTGACTGCGTATCTTTAACGAATCTAGAATACGACTTAATCGATAACAGAATAAATATGCTTTTTCAAAAAGAAGTAAATGATTTAGTTACTGAATTAATCACTAAAAAAGATTTTAAACTTACTCATTTATATATTTTAAATTATGACTTGGATGATAATTATTGGGCATACAAAGATTCTTTTGTCAAAAGTTTGATGCAAGGTCCAATCACTCATTTATCTTATATAGGCATCAGTAATGAGGAAACTATATATGCATTGGAGCCAGGAAATAATGTTCCTGCTTACTTGACAGCAAGGTGTATAAGCAATGCTCCTCATTCTTTTGAAGAAAGTTTTAGTGAAGTTGGCAATTGTCATGCTATAGAAGGTTTACAATTATATGGCGATATAGAACCAAAGCAGCTTGAAAGACTTACGTCCTTAAAAAAATTAATTTGTTTAGGAAGCAAATTATTCAATAAAAAATCTATGCAAATTCTTAAAAATTTACCGCTTGAAGAGCTCACTCTTATAGGAGCAAGATATAATCTAGATAATGATTATGATTACGACGAAATAGATCCTGATAACCCTATTATTGACTCTATATTTTATCTTGTAAAGAATAGCATAATTCATTTCATGCAAAATAATATAAATTTACAAAAATTACGTTTACAAAATATATTTATTGGACAATCAATAAGCGCCTTTGGTAATTTAAATTTATTTCATAATTTGACGCAAGCTATCAAAAATAATACTCATTTACATTCTTTAATTTTAGATGATATTATCGCATTTGGCCCAACTTTTGCTTCGCAAGATTGCTTTGGTAGGAAATTTCGTGACTGTATGGGGTATAGTACGAACCCTGACGCTCATGATTTCTCTTCACAGTACGCTTATAATATAAAGGCATTCCAAGATTTATTGACTGCCGCTTCGCAGCATCCCAACATACGGGAATTTGCTATTTATGATTGGGATAGAAGCTCAATTTTTGGTAGCATTGAATCAAACGACGAGATAGTAAATCTATATATAGAATTTTTAGAAAATACTCCTAAATTGAGAACTTTTGGTGCAAGTGATTTAGTATTAACCCTTGATTCTGCCACCCGCTTAGTTAATGTAATTTTAGCGCATCCTAATTTAGATACCATAGAATTACAACAGCTCTATATACCTAAAACTTTGTCCCCCGAAGAGCAATTTGCAATAGGTAACTTATTTGCGCAACTGTATTTACAACGCCCATTGATGAATATTTTACTTTTTGTGCCTGATTGTTTGGAAGGAAACATTAAGCCTCATGGGGATAATTACATTTTATCGGAGCAATATGTTTCTATTTTCAAAGACAATTTTCAACGCTTAGACTTAAGTGAACTACCCCTACCCCAATCATTAATAGATTATATTACATCATATCCTGTAAAAAATAATTTAGAAAAACTATTAGAACAGTTTACAAAAAACTCCTGGGATTCTACACAGAACCCCAGCACGTTTACGCTCTTTCACCAAAGTCTTTCAGCTGAATTACAAGTTTTTGATCAACCTATCCACTCTATAAAAACTCATTTTACTGCCAATCGTCTATGGGATTTATTTTATGAACATGAAATTAATTTTTCCAGCGAAGATTTTTATAAAATGGTCCATAATATTTTTGGTAAATCAATACAGTTAAGTTACTTTAATGAAACCCTAAACCTAACAAAAAATAGTCTCTCACCAACTGAAGCAGCTACGCTAGATTCTTTACAGACTCTTGCTCATATCGAAGGCATGAGAAATATTATCAATGATTATTTAATTGGGGAGGAAGAAAATAATACCTATCGAGATACGGTTAAATATGAATTAAATCAAGTCCTAGGAAATATGCTGAGTGAACTGGTGGCCGATTATTTAGAAGAGCCTGATATAAATGCCAATTCTACTGTCGAAAACAAATTTAGAAATCAATATCTAAATCACATTAAAGTAAATAGCTATGCGCTAAACGCTTACAAAACCGCAAGTACTAAAAGTACCAAAAAACTCAGCCGTAAAAATAATTATGGTTTTCCTGCATCGGTTAGTGACGTTTATAGCATTACTGACATGCCTCAAGACGGTAGCTGTTTTTTTCATGCTTTATTTTACCAATTAAAAAATCTTAATTTATTAAAGCAACATGATTTACCGCTGGATCAGTTTACAGCGGTTAGCCTGATAAGAGAGAGAAGTCTAAACCATATTAGAGATAACTTTACTCGGTATGCAAACTTTACTGGAGATTTTGAAACTTTTCTCAAAAATAATTCACAGCATAGCGACTGGGCTGATCATACATTGATTAATGCCGCAGCTGAAGCCTTTAATGTCTGTATTCACATTTTAAGAAATGATGGTCAAACTAATATTATAAATGACAATATAATATCCTCCCCTACCCCAATTTATGTTGGATATAGAGTTGGTAGGCATTATTATTCCTTGGAACCGCGAAACACCACTTATAACCATGCTAGTGTTTCTAGCTCTAGCTCTAGCTCTAGCTCTAGTTCAAACAATATCATGGATGAAGATAATTTAACTAGCTTATTTATTTGGGGAAATTCTTCTAGCTTACAAAGCAAAAACTCAAAAGAAGATAAAAATGGAGATAACGATGCTCAAGAAAACCTACATAGTGATTGGGCTGACAATGTATTCGTTAGCTCACCTATGCATCTAGATAATTCATGTAATCCTGTCGATGAAGCAAGTTCTTCAACTTTACAAGGAAAAAGACCACACGAGGATGAGCAAGATAACGATGGCAAAGATACACAAGCAAATAAAAAAGCTAAACCTTAAGATATATAATAAATTCATGTTTGCCATTAAACAGGTGAGGCTTAAGAGTTTATAGGTTTTATACTTTTTTTTAAATATTTTGAATTTGTATTAAATAACTAAATTAGATACAATATCTAACTTTACACTATAAAGTTAGATAATAATCAAAGGAATATACACGATGAATCCAGAAGCCTTTAATAAATTAATTAAAGACATTTTGTCTAGCAAAATAAAAACTTTAGATCTATTTTTTGCAAATGAATTTAGTATACCAAAAGATCATTGGCTGGGATCAAAAAATGATACTAGCATAGCCTACCTCTATTTTGCTGATGGTGAAAATTTCTCAAAAGAGCAATGGCTACAATTAAAAAATGCTTTAATAAGTCCAACTAATGTGGTTCAAAAATTAAGGATTTATTTAAAGCATTTATCTAGCGGAATAAATCCTATAGATTTTGCAATATTAAAAGAAATTTTAACTTGCCCTAATTGCACCATTAAACATTTAAATATAGGTGGACAAAACCCAAAAGAATCTGATTGGGAAATTTTATCTACAATTTTGCAACATAAAAATAATTCCATATATGAATTATCATTACACCTAGATTATTCTATGACAGATAATTTAATTATTTTGAGCAAAGGTTTAATGCACAGCAATAATAAAGTAAAATTGATAAATTTTCAATATAATTATTTAACTTCTATTGAAATTGATAGAATTGCACAAATTATAAATCATCCTAATAGTCAGGCTGAAAGTTTAAATCTAAGATATACTCATCTTGATGATAAAGCTATTGCACAGTTAGTTCCTGCTTTGCAAAATAACAATAAATTACGTTTTTTAGCTCTTGATGGTAATCATATTGGTCGGAATGAATTAAACATTTTGCAACCAGGTTTAATCCATCCTAATAACCGATTGCTTGCTTTATCGTTAACTAATGATGAAGATGCCTATGAAGAACCGCACAATCTACTCACAATGCGCGATATTGAAGCTTTTCAAGCTGTTTTAAGTCATGAACATTGCAACATTGTATTGCTAGGCTTTTCTGGAGAAATAGTGAATGATGCACACAATAGAATGAACGAATCTAATCCAGAAATTTATGAAAAAATCACCGAAATTTTAAAAAATAATTTCAATAAATTTAAGAAAAATAAAGAAGTTCTAGATTTTATAGAAAATATTACAAAACAAGATATAGATAACGACCATATATTTAATTTATCCGGAAAAAAAGAATCTGAGCAAAACAATTGGGTGCCTGTTACCGAAAACTTCGCACACTATGTACCGCAGGCTGAAACCATTTCAAATTTTAGTTCTACTTCTAATTCTAGTTCTAGCTCAAGTTCAAGTTCAAATACGGCACTTTTCCCTATACCCTTACCTTTACCTTTACCACTTTTGACTAACGTACGAAATAACTTTTCTATGTTTAACCAATTTCAGCAACCAGATATTGGATACAACATTTTCTTAAATCCAAATATGAATGAAGATTTTGAATTACGAGAGAGTAAACAAAAAATATTACAACTAGAATCTGTAATTGAAAGTTTATTAGAAAACGCCCTTTCAACCTTGAAGTGCAATTATCAAATTTAAAAAAAATCTCATTGGACAAAAGAATCATAGCATCGGCTTGTATTATGTCAATAGCAAACTTAAAATTTATTCTAGATCAATCGTGGACG
>Ga0302315_10000683_pt1 | contig 37122 bp, 33 predicted proteins | sample III_Palsa_N3_1_FD_200532 | JGI IMG/M metagenome (GOLD analysis project Ga0302315, IMG submission 200532) | Peat permafrost microbial communities from Stordalen Mire near Abisko, Sweden - III_Palsa_N3_1 | ecosystem: Environmental > Terrestrial > Soil > Palsa > Peat permafrost | place: Sweden...
CTTGTAAAATTAAAGTATTACAAATTAAACAATGTTTTTAAAATGTCTTTTTTATAAAGCAAAAATCCTGCAAATATTGAATCAGCAGGATTTTGTATGATGATCGTTTTGCAATTGTTACTTTACTGCCTGGAATTTATAAGCCGAAGTAGTTTGATAAACCTCACCGGGCTTTAAAACAGTTGATGGAAAAGACGGCTGATTAGGTGAATCAGGGAAATGCTGCGTTTCCATGGCAAATGCCGTCCTGGGGTCGTCTGTATTGCCATACCGCATGGTGTTTTTGCTTTGCATAAAGTTACCGCTGTAAAACTGCATGCCGGGCTCACCGGTAAAAACGCTCATTTCGATGCCGGTTTTATCGCCAATAGCTATGGCTATCGGGCTGCTCTCCGGGTGTTCGCGCAATACGTAATTATGGTCGTAACCTTTGCCGTCTTTTAGCTGCTGGTTATCCTCATCAATGCGCTCGCCTATTACGGCTGGCTCGGTAAAATCAAAAGGCGTCGCATTTACCGCCGCTAATTCTCCTGTGGGGATCAAAGTTGAATCAACAGGCGTATATGCATCAGCAAATATCTGAACGGTATGGTTCAGAATGGTTCCGCTGCCCGCGCCATTCAGGTTAAAAAACGGATGGCTGGTTAAATTAACAACAGTTGTTTTATCGGTAGTGGCCTCATAGCTTACCTCTAATCCGTTATCATCCGTAAGCGAATAAGTTACCTTAGTCAACAAGTTGCCGGGGAAACCGCCCTCCATATCTGCCGACAGATAGGTTAGTTCCAAAGTTGCCGGATCAAGTTGTTCGGCATCCCAAACAACACTTTCGAAGCCGGGTTTGCCACCATGTAACGTATTGATGCCATTATTAATAACTAAAGTATTCTCCGCGCCGTCCAAAATAAATTTCCCTTTAGCAATGCGGTTGGCAAAACGACCGATCAAAGCACCATAATATGGTTCGGTTGATTTTTCATAAGCCGCAACGCTGCCAAATCCTTCAACTACATCTACCCTGTTACCGTTTTTATCGGGCACCAAAATGCTCACTACACGGCCGCCGTAATTAGTGATGGCGGCTTCCATTCCGTTTTTATTTTTTAATGTATACAGGTCGGTTTTTTTACCGTTGATGGTGGATTGAAAAGCTGATGCTGGCGGTATTTTAGCTTGATGAGCTGTATAAGGCATAGTATGTTGATATTGTTAAATTATGCCTTATTACAGGCGCCCAAAGATAATATACAGGCGGATATTATCCCTGTTAAAAGGCATTTAATTAAAGCAGTCATGATAATATTACAGGTTTTAGGCGGCGCTTATTAAAAACTCAGCTCGCCTTCTTTAATAACAGCGCTTTCGCATACATAAGTGGGCACAATACCGCTGGCAATAATTCGGTTGCCATAATCGCTGGCCAATGTATTGCCCGATAGTACCAAAACAGTATCTAACCCAAATTTATTGCCGCCCAGTATATCGGTGTTCAGGGTATCGCCAACCATTAGTATCTCACTTTTATTTATGGCCATGCGGGCGCGCACCAGGTCATAAGCAAACATAAACATTTGCGAATCGGGCTTGCCAAACCTGATGAACTGCTTGCCCACAACGCTTTCGCACATAGCCGCAATACCTCCAATGGCGATAGATACATCGCTTACGCTTAATGGATAGGCCCTATCGGTATTGGCTACAATAACCGGGATGGTACGTTTACGGATCAGGTTCACAGTTTTATTCAGGTCGCTGGCCCAATCGAATCCTTCATCATCCAAAAAAACCAAAACGTTTACTTTGTCAATATTGCTGCTGTCTATTTCGCTTACCGGCAAAGTATTCAGTCCGGAACCTTCAATATAATGAGCGGATTTTGGAGTGCCTAAGTAAGCCACTATTCCATCCTTTACCTTCAGGTCGAGATACTCCTTGGTCAGCATGCCTGATGATACGATGCGTGCGGGATCAATAAAGGTTAATCCGCCCTTATGATAGCTATCTGCCAGTTGCGCCGGGCTGCGCGAGGCATCGTTGGTAACAATGTAATATTCCTTGTTATGCGCCTCCAGGTAAGCAAAGGTTCGTTCAATACCCGGTAAAATACCTTCGTAATTTTTCAAAACCCCAAAGGCATCAAAAAAAACCCCCTTGTACTTATCAATTACCGACTTAAAGTTATCTATTTGCTGCATTGGCTTACCAGGAGATTGTTAAAGAGATTTAATAAAATTATCTACGTTCTTAATAGGTTTACCCAAACCAATACCTTTGTGCGCATCTTCAATAGTTTTTGCTGTTAAGGCATTGAGAATATTTTCATTTATGCCCGCATTCTTTTTACCAATGGGGACTTTCTTTTTCATCTGAGTTCTATTTTATTCCTAATGCTTCAATTATTTTTTCAGCGTCAAAATCCCTGTCGACCGATGGCAGGTATATTTCAAATGCTTCGGCCTGTAGTTTTTGGGCATATTGTTCGCTAAAAAAGTATTTGCCGTCCTTTATCACGTAATTTAGTATAAAAAAACGGTAAGCCTCCTTAAAAAAGCGGATCTCATCCGCAGTTAGCGGGTTTACTTTGTGATATTCCTTTAAAAACAGGATAAACCTTTCTTCCATCATCGGGCCTATCAAATAACTGAATACCGTTCTGTCGCCGGCATCTGACACTACCCTGCTGAAGAAATAAAAATCGAGCATGCGGTAACTCATCCTGAACCAGTCGTAATCCCAGCGCGAATAAAGCTCCGAGTTTGGCCCCACCGAAAAATTGCCAATGTTCCAATCAATAAAAACCGGGATGATCTCAAACGATTTCATGTTATAATTGGAGCGGTTCTTCAGGAACAGGTCGCAGTGGTATTTCAAAAAATCAACCTGCATAGCCGTGCCGAACTGCTTTTCGTTGATCTCCAACTGCTGCTGCAAGCTATAAATATCGGTGCGCAAGGTTTTGGATGATTTGGGCAGCACATTCTTTATCCGCGAGCAAGCCTTATGAAATTTCCCGATCTGCTGCCCCAATTTAATGATTTGCTGCTCATCCAGTCGCCTCGGCAGCCTGTGCATAATGCGGGTTGGGTTATAAAACACCACCCAAACATCGGTGCGGGCCTGCCTGTGCCGGTAAATATAAACCCGGTTATTCTTTAACAGCGACTTAGCCAAAAAATTCTCGAAAGGATAAAGCAGGTTGTTCGATAAGCTATGAATGATGCGGTGATCCTCCTTAAAATGCTCAAACTTGCCAAAGTTGGATAGCTTGGCAATAATGATATCATCGTCATCAAAAGTGATGCGATAAACATGATTGGTTGATACCATAGCGCTGATATCCTCTATCAGGCGAATATTTTTAGAAGCATCGTAGCCCTGCCATGCTTTTTTAATAATATTTGAATATAAATTATTCATAAACTTTTTAACCACAAAGGGCGCTAAGGTTGCACAAAGAATGCACAAAGATTATTTTATATTATTGAAGTTGATTGTTGAATGCACCAGATTTAAGATCACAAAGAGCCATTAATTATTCTTTTAATACCATCCTTTACTTTTACGGTATTAAAGTTTATCAGTAATCCCAACTTATAACCTCCGAGTTTCATATATATATGTTAAGGTTTGAGCGGTATGTATATCGTTTAATGCTTCAACACATTTTATTTCAATTACAACTTTATTTTCAACTAATAGATCAATGCGATAACCACACTCCAGCACGATCTCCTCAAATATTAAAGGCATAGCCTTTTCCTTTTCTACGTAAAAATCATTTTTTAATAATTTATAGTATAAACATTCCTTATAAGCACTTTCCAATAAACCCGGCCCCAATACTTTGTGGACATCTATTGCTGCGCCAATTATACGATTTGAAATCTCATTCTCCGTCATAAAATCTTTGTGTTCTTTTCAACTTAAAATCAATTACAACTCATTATATGTTATAAAAATCTTTGCGCATTCTTTGTGCTTTCCTTTGTGAATCTTTGTGGTTAAAAAAACGATTATATTATTTCGAAATACCTCTTCAACTCCCAATCCGTTACACTTTTGGCGAATTGGCGGTGCTCCCACAGGCGGGTTTGGGTAAAGTGCTCTACAAATGCTTCGCCGAAGAGCTCTTTGGCTATGGCGGAGTGCTTCATGAGCATGGCGGCATCGTGCAGGTTGGATGATAGCCTGCCATTTTTAATATCCTTGTAGCCGTTGCCGGTGGTTGGCTCAATGGTAAGCTCCAGTTTATGTTTAATGCCATATAATCCCGCCGCCAATGATGCTGCCATGGCCAGGTATGGGTTGCTATCGGAGCCTGGTATGCGTGTTTCGAGGCGGGTATAGGCTGCTGATGGGTTTAACACACGCAAAGCTGTGGTGCGGTTATCAAATCCCCAGGTAACCGTTGTAGGTGCCCATGCGCCTTCAACCAGGCGTTTGTAGCTGTTTATGGTTGGCGCGTACATGGGTAAAATATAGGGCAAACAATGCAGCTGACCGGCCAGGTAATGTTTAAACAGGTCGCTCATGTGGTGCTCATCGCTGGCGCTGTAAAACAGGTTTTCGGTTTGATCTTTATTCCACAGGCTTTGGTGTACATGGCCGCTGCAACCGGGCAACGTTTCGGTCCATTTGGCCATGAACGAGGCCATTATGCCGTGTTTGTAAGCTATCTCCTTAACCGCGGTTTTAAATAGCACCGCTTTATCGGCAGCCTGCAACACATGATCGTGCATGATGGCGGCCTCATATACACCCGGACCGGTTTCGGTGTGCAAGCCCTCCAGCGGCACATTAAACTGCATCAGCAGGTTAAACAGGTCGTAATAAAAATCGCTTTGCTGCGATGTGCGCAAAATAGAATAACCAAACATGCCGGGTGTAAGCGTTTGCAATTTGGTAAAACTTTTATCGTACAAAGTTTGCGGCGTTTCCCTAAAATTGAACCATTCAAACTCCTGCGAAAATTCGGGGTGATAACCCATCGCCTCGCAATCCTTTGCTATGCGTTTTAACAAGCTGCGCACACAGGCCGAAAGATCATTCCCATCGGCTTTGCTAAAATCGGCCAGGAAAAATGGGATATTATCCTGCCAGGGCACTGTGCGGAAGGTTGACAGATCGATACGGCATTGCTGATCGGGGTAACCGGTGTGCCAGCCGGTTATTTCCACGTTATCATAGGTGCCATCGCTGCTGTCCCAGCCAAAAACCACATCACAAAAGCCGTAGCCGTTGCGCATGCCGTCAATAAATTTTTTGTGGTGAATTACTTTTCCGCGCAAAATGCCGTCGGTATCGGCAAAGGCGAATTTTATTTTCTGAATATCGTTTTCCTTTAAATAGGTTATGATCTGATCCTCGTTCATAAGGCAGGTATAATTAGGGTGGCAAGTTAATAAACATATTTGTACAGATGCAAAGTTTTGCGCCTGTAACACGTGTGTCTATACGCTTCAGCAGGTATCTTTGTTTGCTTAATAATGGATTGATGGAGCAAAGCAGCAATTATTTATTTGTTTACGGTACGCTGCTGGGCGATGGCAATGAATTTGCCTTTTATCTTACAACAAATTGTAAATTTCAGCAAAAAGGCAGGTTCAAAGGCAATCTTTATGACGCGGGCGAATATCCTGCGGCCATAGCCGATAGCCATTCAACCAACTATGTTTACGGCAGTATATTTTTGATGCCGGCTGATGAAGCTATATTAAAATACCTGGATGATTATGAAGGCTTCGGGTCCGGCCAGGTACAGCCTAATTTGTTTATGCGGGAAATGGTTGAAGTGGAAACGGCAGATGGCCCATTTAGCTGTTGGATGTATTTATATAATTTGCCGGTTGATGGCTTGAGATTGATTGGATCGGGGGATTATTTGGCGTATAAAAACGCTTAGTCCTTTTTTTGTTGAACTATCAACCCGGTTGGGATCTTTAAATAAATAACATGTGTAATTTTCAATTGTCATTGCGAGCGATAGCGTGGCAATCTCGTTGATGTGCCTATTTAAGATGCAACGCTACGAGGTTGCTTCGTCGTTCCCCCTTAAAGCAATGACAAATCCAAGATCGTGGATCACAAAAACAAAAATCCTCCTGGTTTTCGCCGGGAGGATTTAAGGGATTTAAAATATTTAAGCTAAATACGATTAAAGTACTGCTGATTTTACAGTTTTAATGATACGGGCAGCTACTTTGTACGGATCGGCAGCCGAGTTAGGGCGGCGATCTTCCAGGTAACCATTCCAGCCTTTTTGTACAGTGTACAGCGGGATGCGGATTGAAGCACCACGATCTGATACGCCGTAGCTATAATCATGGATAGAAGCTGTTTCGTGTTTACCGGTTAAACGCTGATCATTATCGGCACCGTAAACCTCAATGTGTTCTTTGATTACCGGGCGGAAAGCTTCGCAAATTTTATCATAAATTTCTTTGCTGCCTGCGGTTCTTAAAGTAGTGTTCGAGAAGTTGGCGTGCATGCCTGAACCATTCCAGTCTAACTGACCTAATGGTTTGCAATGCCAGTTGATAGCAACATCATAGCTTTCGCCAATTCTTTCTAACAAATAGCGGGCTATCCAAATCTGGTCGCCGGCTTCTTTAGCGCCTTTAGCGAAGATCTGAAATTCCCATTGCCCTGCAGCAACTTCGGCATTTATACCTTCAACGTTAAGGCCTGCATCTAAACAAACGTCCAGGTGTTCTTCAACAATATCTCTGCCGTAAGCGTTTTTAGCACCTACCGAACAGTAGTAAGGGCCTTGTGGCGCTGGATAACCAGATGCCGGGAAACCAAGCGGTTTGTTGGTTTCAGGATCCCATAAAAAGTACTCCTGCTCAAAGCCGAACCAAAAATCATTATCATCATCTTCTATCAAAGCACGGCCGTTTGATTCGTGTGGTTTGCCTGTTGAATCAAGCACTTCGCACATTACCAGGTAACCATCTTTTCTCTGAGGGTCAACACAAATAAAAACCGGTTTTAAAACGCAGTCTGACGAACCGCCCGGTGCCTGCTCGGTTGATGAACCGTCAAAACTCCATAAAGGGCAATCTTCTAATTTACCGCTAAAGTCACTTTCAATTTTTGTTTTACTGCGCAGGCTTTGAGTTGGTTTATAGCCATCAAGCCAGATGTATTCTAATTTTGCTGCCATTGTTTAGTTATTTTTGTAATGTGGTTTCAAAAATATGATTTTTGTTAGTTTAAATTCAATTATGAAGGCGAATTTAAATTATTTTTACAAATTTCATTATAAAAATGAAAAATAATTATGCTTTTTTTCAAAATAGACGATTTAATCAATCCAAAACTGCAAAATCATTAATCATAAAAATTAAAAACCTTTAAATACACGTGTTTTTATCGAAAAGATTAATATTATTAAGCTAAAAGCTAAAATAGCAACGCAATTACAAAGCTTTATATTTTGTTGTGTTGTGTAAAAAAATTACTATTCAATCAACTTCATAACAAGCCTTACTGCAAATTTCCTAAATGCCTGTTATTTAAACAAAAACATCAGTCAAACACCACCGTTTTATTTTTGTACACAAACACCCTATCCTCAAACACCAGTTTAAGCGCCGTGGCCAGTACAGCGGTTTCAATTTCTTTACCGGCCTTTACCATATCTGTTGCTGTGTATGAATGGTTTACCGGGATGGTTTGCTGCGCGATGATGGGCCCTTCGTCCAATTCGTTCGATACGAAGTGAGCCGTGGCCCCTATCAGCTTTACGCCGCGTTCAAAAGCTTGTTTATAAGGGCTGGCCCCAATAAATGCCGGCAAAAAGGAATGGTGTATATTAATAATGCGCATAGGGAACTTAGCAACCACCGCAGGCGATAAGATGCGCATAAATTTGGCCAGCACAATATAATCGGGTGCGTACTGATCAATTACGGCGGCAACCCGCTTTTCAAATTCATCTTTGCTGACCCCCTCATGCGAGATGCCGAAGAAGGGCATATCGAAGCGGTTGCATATATCTTTTAATACCGTATGGTTGCCTATTACCGCCAAAACCGTTGCCCCAAGCGTTTGGTAATAATTGCGGATGAGTATATCGGCCAGGCAATGGTATTCGCGGGTTACCATTATCACCACCTTTTTTTCGGGCAGGGGATTAATACGGATATCGGCATCGGGCGGCAGCACGGCGCGCAGCTTTTGTTCAAAATTAATGCCCTCGCCATTATAGGTTACTTCCAGGCGCATAAAAAAACGGCTGTCGGCCTGGTCCACATGCTCGCGCATGGAAACGATATTGAGCTGCTCCTGGGCCAGTACCGCTGTTATGGATGCAACAAGGCCCACGCGGTCGATACACTGAATTACAATTATCATGTTGAGTATAAAGTATTGGGGGTAAAGATATAAAGCGGGTTGGTTTTAATGGAGATAGAACACTAATTTTATTCGAAAGCAATTCGTGCTCACTCAATCACAAGGCTGCGATTTGAAATAGAACACTAATTCTATCGAATTAAGCGAATTTCACTAATCTGCTTTGATAAATTTTTCCATTCGTGAATTCGAAATCAATTCGTGCAATTCGTGCTTACTCAATAACAAAGCAACGATTTGAGATAGAACACTAATTTTATCGAATTAAACGAATTTCACTAATCTGCTTTGATAAATTTTTCTATTCGTGAATTCGAAATCAATTCGTGTAATTCGTGCTCACTCAAATTGAAACAGGACATAAATCTGTTTTCCTGGCTCTTGGTTCCTGACTCTTACTTCTTGATTCTTATTATAAACTGAAAGTTATATTTCAATTTAATTACCAACCCTTTTATAAAAAATACTTAAAATTGCCTGATTTTTTAATTCCGGGTGCAAACTGATCTGAAAAAACAATTGAACCCGGCATAAACAACATTTTCTTCTATACAAATAAAGCAACATATATGAAAATTACAGTAGTTGGTGCCGGTGCTGTTGGCGCTACTTGCGCTGATAACATCGCGAGAAAAGAATTAGCTGAAGAATTGATCTTGTTAGACATCCGCGAAGGTTTTGCCGAAGGCAAGGCCATTGATATGATGCAAACATCGGCCCTGCTGGGTTTCGATACCAAAATAACGGGTGTTACCAATGATTACGCCGCCACGGCTGATTCGGAAGTGGTTGTGATCACTTCGGGCCTGCCCCGCAAACCGGGCATGACCCGCGAAGAATTGATTGGCGTTAATGCGGGTATTGTGAAAAGCGTAACCGAAAATATTGTAAAATATTCGCCGAATACCATCATCATCATCGTATCAAACCCGATGGATACCATGAACTACCTGACACTGAAAACATCGGGCCTGCCAAAGAACCGTATTTTAGGTATGGGCGGCGCGCTGGATTCATCACGTTTTAAATATTACCTGAGCCAGGAACTGGGCTGCTCCCCTGCCGACCTGAACGCGGTTGTTATTGGCGGGCACGGTGATACCACCATGATCCCTTTAATAAACCACGCTACCTGGAACAGCATACCTGTAACACAATTGCTAAGCAAAGAGCAACAGGATAAAATTGTAGCGGCTACCATGGTTGGCGGCGCAACTTTAACCAAACTGATAGGCACATCGGCATGGTACGCGCCGGGCGCGGGTACAGCCTTTATGGTTGAAGCCATTGTACGCGATCAGAAAAAATTACTTTCATGCGGTGTAGCGCTTGACGGCGAATACGGCCAGAAAGATATTTCATTAGTGGTGCCGGTTATATTGGGCAAAAACGGCTGGGAAAAAATCGTCGACTTTAAACTGAGCGACACCGAGCAGGCCGAATTTAACAAAAGCGCCGACGCGGTACGCAACATGAACCAGGTATTGAGCGATACCGGCGTTTTATAAGAATTTAGTTTTATTGATATAAAAACGGCTTCCTTTGTAGGGGGCCGTTTTTAGTTGATATGGATCGTAATTGTCATATTGCTTTACCCCGATTCCTTATTTATTCCCCAAAGTAAAATTTATCGTTTCCGTATACTGTGCACGCACCGGCCTGCCAAATTGCTGCCCCGGCTTCCATGGCGATGATGCCAGTATGGCCCTGATGGCCTCGTTACTAAGCAAGGCGTCGGGCGCTCTCACCGCTTCAGTATGGCTTATTGTGCCATCGGCGTCTACAACAAAAATTACTATTACCTTGCCTTGCACATTATTTTCCTTATCAACTTTTGGGTATTTAATGATATGCCCTAAAAAAGCATAAAAATCTTGCACGCCTCCTTTGTACGACGGCTCAACTTCAGCCTTGTCAAAAGGATGTGTTGTGCCATCCTTATCATACCTAACGCCGGCCAGGCCCTCGCCATTCACATAGCTGCATTCGTAGCGCGAGGAATCCTTGAACGCCCCCTTCCATTGCCCGTTCGCCAGGCTGTCGGTTATATTGCCTTCGCCGTTAACATATTTAAAATCATCATCATAATCTACCCATTGCCCGCTGCCGTTCGCGGCTAATATTTTGCCTGTCGAATCGCGGCATTCTACCAATCTTGTTACGTAAGCCTGTGAATTCTTAGTCTTATCGAAGAAATATTTCCGGATAGCATACACTTTTCCGTTTGGATAAAATTCGGTGGATTCGCCCACGCGGTAATAACCTGCATAGGTAGATAGCCTTTTACGCTGCCCATTGGGATAATAGGCAACAGCAGCGCCCTGCAGTTGCAAATCGCTATAATCTTTTGTTTTTGAATTACCTGTAAATTTCAATTTACCGTTTAAATAATACTCAATGACCGGATAAAGCACCTTGCCAGTACTACTATCGGCGGGCATAATTCGCAACAGATAGTCGGCGCTATCCTTATTTGCCACTGCTACACCAGAGTTTTTCATATAATATAAAACGGTGTCCTGCTGCGCTTTGGCGGTACCCCACAGCAGCAAACTTAAAATCAGTATAATAAGGCTCTTTTTCATTTAAACAGCTCTGTTTATTACTACTTAACGGCCGAAGATTGTATTTGCAGATTGAAGTTGCAATGCCCCAAATTGCAGGCCCTCCTGGCCAAAAAATATGGATACAATTAATTTCTGGTCTGCCAGCATCCCATAAGATATACCGGGTGTCCACATGGGTGAAGATTTCATTACTCTCATAACCTCCTCATTAAAGCAAGGGAAAAGCCCATTAACAATATGTACATTTTGGATAGCGCCCGATTTATCAATAGTAAAACCTACTACAACATCACCATTTAATTTATGATCGAGGGCAAACTTGGGGTATACAATATTTTCCCTCAGAAACGACCAAAAATAGCTAATCCCACCATCAAAAACAGCTTTAACTATGGTATCTTTAAAAGCATATTGTTTACCCGATTTAAGATAGGTTATGCCTGATTTGAGTACATCTTTATGAAATACACACACATATTTACCGGTATCGCCTAGTAGCCCGCGCCATTGGCCTTCGCGCATGCTGTTTTTGATATCGCCTTCCTCTGTAATGTTTTTAAAATTAATATCATATATAACAATGTGCCCGGTACCATTTTCAGCTAACACGTTCCCGGTGGAATCTCTTAATTCCTTTAATTTCCAGGTATTCCCGTCAACATCCCGGCTAAAATACAGTTTGCCGTTTGGATAATAATTCAATTCCTCGCCAACTATGTAACCATTTTTATATTGCCTGGTGCATCGCCTGTTGCCGTTGGGAAAATAACTCAAAGTGTAGCCATCTATCACTAAAGCCGGCCAATTGGATAGTGACTTGGCAAAGAATTTGGGTTTACCGTTAAAATAAAAATCACAAACCCTATAAAAATTGCTGTCAGTGGCCATATCCGGCGACATTACAAACCTGAAGTAATCGGCGCTGTCTTTAGTCGCAACAACTCTCCCCGAATTTTTTAAATAAATTAAAACGGTATCTGTTACAGCAGCTTTGGCATCCTGCAAAAACAATACACTTAGTAAAAAAGCAAAGGAAAACTTTAACATGGGCAATTCAATTATGATAAGGCGATTAATTGTGCTATCTCCCAAAAATATAAAAAATACGCGTAATTACGTTTTACAATACTTAGTTTTCAGCCACCAAAACACAGTTTTTATTACAATATTTAAATTATTACACCAAATGCCAATTAAAATGCAAACATTTACCCTGTAAAAATCATTTGAATAATAGTTTTAATACTTCCAAATAAGCCGAAAATCACAACCCATGCGCTTGAAAAAGAAAAATATAATCCTGCTGCTGTTTTTAATTCCGACTTGTTTCAGGCTGCAGGCACAGGATAGCACACTGGTTGGCACCACCCTAAAGTGGGATTTGATTAAATGTATTGATTACGCCCAAAAGAATAATATCCAGATAAACAGCATCCGGCTTAACCAGGAAACCAGCCAGCAGCAGTATCTTTTAGCCAAAGCGGCCCGTTTACCAAACCTTACGGCTACTGCAGGCCAAACCTTTGCGCATGGCAATAATGTAACTTCATATAACGGTACAATTGGGTCGGGTTTTACTTCGTCGGGTTCGTATGGGGCTACGTCAAATATAACTTTGTATAACGGCGGACTGGTAAATAACACCATTACGCAGGCTAATCTTTCGGTGCAGCAGGCCAATTATGCTATAATCACACAGGAGGATGATATCACCCTGCAAATAACACAGGCCTACCTGGCCATTTTGCTGGATAAGGAAAATCTGATCTATGATATTGACCTGGTGAATACTTCATCGGCACAAACTAAGTTGGAACAGCAGCGCTATGATGTGGGCAGCGTGGCCCGTAAGGATCTGATACAACTACAGGCCCAACAGGCCGCCGACCAATATACCATGGTTAACCAGCAAAATACCGAACGCGGCGATCTGCTCACCCTTAAACAATTGTTACTTTTACCTACCGATACCCATTTTGATATTGTTAAGCCCGATACCATAGCCCCTACCGATACCACGGCCACCTCCCTGCGCGAAGCGGAACAAACCGCCCTGCAAAACCGCCCCGAAGTAAAAAACAGCGAGCTGGGCGTGCAAATTGCGCAGTACGGCGTTAAAATAGCACGCTCGGGTTATTTGCCGACCTTGATTGCGGGCGCGGGAGTTTCGTCGGGCTTTGTGAATGGCTCGCCGGCTTATTTTTCACAGTTGAATACCAATTTTTACCAGGATATCGGGATCACGCTTTCCATACCCATTTTTACCAAGCGGGTAGCTAAAACACAGGTGGAAGAAGCCAAAATAAATGTCGACCAGGCCAACTTAACCCTTACCGATACCAAGATTACCTTGTCGCAAACGGTGGAGCGGGCTTATCTTAACTTTCAGAATGCCAAAAGCCAGTACGACGCGGCACTTGTTCAATACAATTATAGCAAGGAGAGCTACCGCATTGCCAGCGAGCAGTTAAAAGTAGGCGTAGCCAGTACGGTTGATTTCCTGCTACAAAAAAACCTGTTCATACAGGCGCAGCAGGCCTTTGTGCAGGCTAAGTACAATGTGGTTTTAACACTAAAAATATATGATTTTTATAAAGGGATACCTATTAAATTATAACAACCGGCCATCATGAAAAGCAGTTACAAAAAAATATTGATCACTACAGCGGTACTGGCGGCCCTGTTTTTGATCTGGTTCTTTTTTATCCGGAAACCGGAACAGCCCCTGGTGCTCGAAAGTGAGAAACCAAGCTATGGTTACATATCAACCAGTGTAACCGCTACGGGTAAAATTGAACCGGTTGATACGGTAACCGTGGGTACCCAGGTTTCGGGCACGCTGGCTTATTTGTATGTTGATTTTAACTCGAAAGTTAAAAAAGGGCAGTTGATAGCCGCCCTTGATAAAACCTTGTTACAGGCCGCTGTGGATCAGAATAAAGGCACACTGCAAAATGCAATCAGCCAGATGAACCTGGCCAAAAATAATTTCGAGCGCCAGGGTTTACTGTTTAAAACCGACGCCATAAGCAAGGCAGATTATGATACCGCGCTTTATGGCTACACCGCGGCAAAAGCGACGGTAGACCAGGACGCGGCAGCGGTACGATCGGCGGTAAAGAATTTGTCCTATGCCAATATTTATTCGCCTATTGATGGCGTGGTGCTTAACCGGGCCATAAGCGTTGGGCAAACGGTGGCGGCATCCTTCAGCACACCTACCTTGTTTGTTATTGCCAAGGATATTACCAAAATGCAGGTAGAGGCCAATGTGGATGAAGCCGATATTGGCGATGTAGCTACCGGGGAACGGGTGGCCTTTACGGTGGATGCCTTTATCAATGATTCCTTTGACGGTACAGTTGAGGATGTGAGGCTGCATCCATCCGTATCAGCAAACGTGGTTACCTATACCACCATTATCAATGCGCCAAATAACGACATGAAGCTGAAGCCGGGCATGACGGCCAATATCGTCATCTACACCAAGGAGGTGAACAACGCGCTGCTGATACCCGCCAAGGCGCTGCAATTCACCCCGGACTCTACCATGATGAAGGATTACCAGATAGTAGGCAAAGTTGGCCATAAAGGCAAAGGCAAAAAAAGCGGGGCCGGCGCAGGGAACTCTGCCGAGATAACCCATACGGTTAAAAGCCGCAAGGATAGCATAGGCGCCATACCTAAACAAACCGCCGTTGTTTGGCTGCTGAAAGGTAAAACGCTCACCCGCAAAAAGATAGAGATCGGCCTGAATGATAATACGCATGTAGAGGTGCTGAAAGGGCTTGATACCACGGATTTTGTGGTAACCGGTATTAGCGAAACTGCCGACGCGGCCACTCCTGTTGCTACGGGCGGTAGTCCGTTTTTGCCGAAACGCGGGGGAGGCAAAAAATAATGAGCAAAAAGATACTGGAAATACGCGAGCTTAAGCGCGAGTTTGTGATGGGTGTGGAAACGGTGCGCGCGCTCAAGGGCATATCTTTTACGGTTGAGGCCGGCGAGTTTGTTACCATAATGGGCAGCAGCGGTTCGGGAAAAACCACCTTGCTAAATATTTTGGGCTGTTTGGATAAACCCACCATCGGCGAATATTTGCTTGATGGCGTGGATATAAAAAAACTGGGCCGCGATGAGCTGGCACAACTGCGTAACCATAAAATAGGCTTCGTTTTCCAGGCTTATAACCTGCTGCCGCGAACAACAGCTTTGGAAAACGTGGAGCTACCCTTGCTATATAACAGGGAGATAAGCTCGGAAGAGCGCCATAAACGCGCTATAAACGCGCTGGAAGCGGTAAAACTGGCCGACCGGCACGATCATACCCCCAGCCAGCTTTCGGGCGGGCAGCAGCAGCGGGTGGCCATAGCGCGGGCGCTGGTAAACGAGCCGGTAATGATACTGGCCGATGAAGCTACCGGTAACCTGGACAGCCGCACCTCGTACGAGATAATGGCGTTAATGCAGGAGTTGAACCGGACACAGGGAAAAACGATAGTATTTGTAACACATGAGCCGGATATAGCCTCATTTAGCAGCCGTACCATTTTGCTGCGCGATGGAAAGATCCAGAAAGATACGCAAAATCCTAATCCGCGATCGGCACGTGAGGTACTGGATAACTTACCTGTTACCGATGATTATTAATTAAGCTATAACTAATGAGTTTTTATAACCTGATCATAATCGCCTTCAGAGCGCTGGAACGTAATAAGTTACGGGCATTTTTAACTATGCTTGGTATTATTATGGGCGTAGGCTCGGTTATTGCCATGGTGGCCATTGGGCAGGGTTCCAAACAAAGCATACACGATCAGCTATCGAACATGGGATCGAACATGCTGACGGTTATGCCCGCGAGTAACCTGAACGGTGGTGTAAAAATTTCAGGGTCGAGCTTTCAGACATTAACCGATAAGGATATTACCGCCCTGAAACAACAGGCGCAATATATTACCGATATATCGCCATCGGTAAGCGCCAAGGGGCAGGCTATTTTTGGCGCGATGAACTGGCCCACCACCATGCAGGGTGTCGCCCCCTCCTATCTCGACATCAGGAAACTGACGCTTAAAGATGGCATCACTTTTACCGACCAGGACGTATTAACATCGGCAAAAGTTTGTTTGATAGGCCAAACGGTTATCGATAACCTGTTCCCCACAGAAAACCCGATAGGCAAGGTGATCCGCTTTGGCAATATCCCCTTCCAGATCATCGGCATACTTAACCCTAAGGGCCAAAACGCCTTCGGGCAGGATCAGGACGACATCCTGATAGCGCCGTATACCACCGTACAAAAACGCATACTTGCCACCATTTACTACCAGAATATTTACGCTTCGGCAGCTAATGAACAGGTAACCGACCAGGCCACTGCCGAAATGACCCAGATACTGCGCGATTCGCACCGCCTAAGAAGCGATGAGCAGGACGATTTCCAGGTACGTACACAGGAAGAGCTGATTAACACTTTAAGCTCCACCAGCGGCTTGCTAACTGTGCTTCTTACGGTAATTGCCGGTATATCGCTGGTTATTGGCGGTATCGGTATCATGAACATCATGTATGTTTCGGTAACGGAGCGTACCCGCGAGATAGGCCTGCGCATGTCGATAGGCGCGCGCGGAAAAGATATTCTGCTTCAATTTTTAGCGGAAGCGGTGCTTATCAGCATAACCGGCGGCGTTATCGGTGTATTGCTGGGCATCCTGTCGTGCAAACTGGTAACAATGATATTGGGATGGCCCACCATCATATCCGAATCATCGGTGGTATTATCATTTGTGGTTTGCGCCTTAACGGGGATCTTCTTCGGCTATTATCCGGCACAAAAAGCATCCCGGCTTGATCCGATAGAGGCGCTTAGGTATGAATAGCTGGCAGTTAGCAGTATTCAGTTGGCAGTTCGCGGTTATTTAATATCGAATAACGAACAGGGAATTTTGAATGATGAAGTAAGCCTATATGTCATTCAAAAAGCTAAGTAATTTTTATTTAATTATCTTCCTCAACTCTTCGGTTGTAATAGTTATATCTATCCCCTTTTAATCAATCCCCGCGATAGTGTTTTATCGCCAGTCCACAATTTTGCACCGAACTCAATACTGAGTGCTATAAATGGCGTATCATCCTCATCAATATTTTTTGTAAGTTCAAATGCTTGAACCCATGAACGTTTACTTATCGATTCCTCTGAGACAAACATTATTTGGGATAAAACAAGGGTTTGTATTGCAGATAATTCTTCCTCACCAATTTTGGAATAGGCTGCTATTTTAGTTGCATACCTTTTTAATTCTTCCTTTAGCAATTCAGTGCAAAAAATATAAGATCATCCTGTACATTCATCAAAATTTCCCCAATTGCTGAATGGGGATTTAATAGTGTGCTGAATACGATATTCGTATCTACAACTAAATTCACTTGATGAATCTCTCTTTATTTTCTGCCCACCAACGTTTCTTTGATTCATTAGCCAATTTATTGGCTTGCTGTTCCGTAGCGTGGCTATTACGGATAGCTTCTTTATATTTCAGATAATTGACTATACGCTCGAAGCCCGCGGTATCAATATCAGCAGGCAAACGAAATATGATCTCATTGTTTATTTTTTCTATCACCATAAACAAAAATACTAAAATTTAATATTAATCACCTATATGTTAGCTATTAACAAAATCCTTATTTAAAAAAATCATCTCCCAAATTCGTATTCACCTCTACATCTTTTACCTTAAAATCAGCAGGCTCGCTTAGATAGGTGGTATTTTCTGTGAAAGGTATTTTAATGCCGGCTTTGGTATCGGCATAATCACTGTAATCTACCGGGGCGCTCCCTGGCTCATCAATAAACTCCCTTGTTTTATAGCCTGTTTTGGTGTCGTAATAGTTTTTGATCTTTATGCCATCGGCGGTTGTTGCCGTAACCAGGTAAAGTAATTGTCCGTTGATGATCTGTAGCATGGGTGCCAGCTCCAGGGTATAGCCGGGGTTAAGATAATCCAGCTCCGGAAAAAGCAAATGCTTTTGCTTTATGGCGCTTTTATCAGTTATACCAACCGTGATCTGTGAATTTTTTTCGATCACCTTTACACTATCGCCGTTAACCACAATATGCGAGAATACGGTATTATCATACGATGGGATCAGCACGTCCTGCGCGTACATGCCGGGTATTTTATAACGGTTTACACGTACAAACGTAAGCCCCTGTATATTGGCGGTATCGGTAATTTTCAAATCCTTAATGGCAGCCAGCTTATCGGCGCCGCCAATTACGTCAATGTATCTTTTAATAATATCCTTAGCTGTTGTACCTGTGGGCACAGGTATGCCACTAAACACATTGTTATCCGGGTTAATATCCGGCAACGTGTGGTCGGGGTCGATTTCGGCGGTCACAATTTTCGAGGTTGATTTGTAGGCGAAGGTCCATTCGGCACCCTTTTGCCATATTTCAGCAGGGAGCTTAACAACACCGGTATTGCCGTTTTCCTCTTTTATGGCAATCGTTACCGGCAGCGCCATCTCTTCCAGGTTATCAATAGTTATCAATGAGCCGGTGGCGGGGTTATCGTTGTTATAATCTATCTCTTTTATGGCCTGGTCTACTTTCCAGGTGGTAAAAAACCACTCGTTCCAAAACCAGCTAAGGTCCTCACCTGCCGCGTTATCCATGGTATGGAAAAAATCCCAGGGGGTTGGGTGTTTAAAGGCCCAGCGGTTGATATAAGTTTTAAAGGCATAATCAAAACGGTCCTCGCCCAATATCTGTTCGCGCAATATCATTAGCCCCAGCGCGGGCTTGTCATATTCCGACATGCCCGAATAACTATCGGGCGTTACATCCGGCAAGGTCATGATGGAGTTGGCATCCTGCGAAAACATGCCCGGTGCCACTTTTTGTTCATCCGGCTTGGTATAAAACTCGCCCTTATTAAATTGTTTGGTATCAACCAGGTTTAAAAAGGTATTAAAGCCTTCGTCCATCCAGGCATATTTACGCTCGTTGGAGCCTACTATCATCGGGAACCAGTTATGGCCGAACTCGTGGTTGGTAACCTCCCACAGGTCGCTCTTTTTACTATCCGAACCGCAAAATACTATGCCGGGATATTCCATGCCGCTCACCGTTCCGGCCACATTGGTAGCAACGGGATAGGTATACGGGTACCATTTGTCGGAGTACAGCTCTATAGCGCCTTTAACAAACTCGGTGGAGCGTGTCCAGGCGTTAATGCCCGCGCTTTCAACCGGGTAAACCGACTGCGCCAGCGCCTTTTTGCCGCCCGGCAGGTTAATACGCGCGGCATCCCATATAAAGGCCTTTGATGCCGCCCAGGCCACATCGCGGGTATTTTTGCAAAAGAAATGCCAGGTTAACTCGGCTTTTTGAGGGTGCAAGGCCGGATTTAATACATCGGTCGAGTCCTTGATCATCACCGTTTTATCGCTGTTGGCTGCAATAGCAAGCCTGCTGATAATTGTTGGTGTTAATACCTCAGTTGGGTTAACAAGAGAACCGGAGCCCACTACCACCAGGCTGGCTGGCGCGGTAATGGTGTAATCATAATCACCGTAATCTAAATAAAACTCGGCGCCGCCCATGTAGGGGATCACATTCCAGCCGGTAACATCGTCATACACCTCCATGCGCGGGTACCACTGGCCTATAGTGTATATCCAGCCGTTTTTGGTGTTCTCGCGGCCCATGCGGTCGGTTCCGTATTCGGGAACGGTAAAGGCGTATTCTATTTTAATCTGGATCTTGCCGCCGCCTGCCTTTAGGGTATCCTTCAGCCTTATTTGCATGCGGGTATCGTTTACTATATAATCGGCCTTTTCGGCTTTTCCATTCTTGATGATGTATACCGATTTAATCTCATCGCCATTGGTATAGCTTTTATTAGCGAAACGGCCGCCGGTAAGCGGGGTTACCGCAGTTCCCCTGGAATCTTCGCGGTAGATGTTCTGCTCCACTTGCAGCCATAAAAAGGGCAAAGCATCGGGGCTATTATTGGTATAAGTTATTAAAGTGGTGCCGCTAACGCGATGCTGGGCGGTATCTAAGGTTACATTCAGCTTGTAATCGGAGCGGTTTTGCCAGTATTTTACGCCAGGAGCGCCGCTGGCGGTGCGGTAAACATTGCTGGAGTTGGGATAAAAGGTTGGTGTAAAAACTTTGTATTGATCGTATTTGGTGGTTTGATCGTCGGTATCCTGGGCGTAAGCGCCATGTACGCAAGCGCATAACAACAGCACCATGGCCAATTTATAATAGTTCATGTATTCGTATTTTTTTCGAGGGGATAAATATATAAAAATATATCCGGGAGGTTAAACCGGCTTTATACCGATTAAATAACGCTCATCATTAAACCATTAGTATTTTTTATATTTTTGCAATCGATTTGGGTGAACCACATCATTTATACCTTTGCTATCCCTATAAATGGATATATCAGTTGTAGTACCTTTATACGATGAAGTAGAATCGTTACCCGAGCTAACCTCATGGATAAGCCGCGTGATGGACGAAAACAAATACACCTATGAGATCATCCTGGTGGATGATGGCAGTAAGGATGGGTCGTGGGAAATGATCAGGAAGCTGCAACTTAACAATCCGCATATAAAAGGCATCAGGTTTCGCCGCAATTATGGTAAATCGGCCGCGCTGAATACCGGCTTTGAGGCTGTTAACGGTGAGGTGGTGATCACCATGGATGCCGACCTGCAGGATAGTCCCGACGAGATACCCGCGCTTTACCGCCGCATTACCGAAGATAAATACGACCTGGTATCGGGCTGGAAAGCTAAACGTTACGACCCGCTAAGCAAAACCATACCTACCAAATTTTTTAATGCCGCAACGCGCAAAATGTCGGGCATTGATAATTTGCATGATTTTAACTGCGGGCTGAAAGCCTACCGCAAAGCCGTGGTTAAAAATATAGAGGTTTACGGCGAAATGCACCGTTATATCCCCGTTATTGCCAAATGGGCGGGCTTTACCAAAATTGGCGAGCAGGTAGTTGAACACCGCGCCCGCAAATACGGCAAGACCAAATTTGGCATGAGCCGCTTTGTAAATGGTTTTTTAGACCTGCTCTCCATATTTTTTGTGGGCAAATTTGGTAAACGCCCCATGCACTTTTTTGGCACTATGGGCACGCTAAGCTTTTTGGCCGGAACCTTTATTGCGATATGGCTCATTTTTGATAAATTATATGCCCTGGCGCATGCCGAAAAACATATCAGGGACGTAACCGCGCAGCCCTTGTTTTACATAGCCCTGGTGGCCATTATATTAGGCTCGCAGCTGTTTTTAACCGGCTTTGTGGCCGAACTGGTTTCCCGCAGCTCCGGCGACCGCAATAATTACCAGGTGGAGGAGGTTATTTGATTTGATGATGTGGTGATTTGATGATTTGAAAATCATTCAATTGCCTGCACAATTTTCAAATCTTCAAATCATAAAATTTTCAAATCAATACATGTTTTTCTCTATCATAATACCCCTTTACAACCGCCCGCAGGAGATAAAAGAACTGCTGGACAGCCTTGCCTTGCAAACTTATAAGCAATTTGAGGTGTTGGTGATAGAGGATGGATCGGTTAATGACGCGGCGGAAGTGGTTAAATGCTTCGCGGATAAACTGGATGTTAAATATTTTGTGAAAGCCAATGAAGGCCAGGGCTTTACCCGCAACTTTGGCTTTACCAAAGCAATGGGCGATTATTTTGTAATTTTCGATTCGGATTGTTTGATACCTGAAGATTACCTGCAAATTGTGAACGACAGCCTGGCGACCAACTGGCTGGATGCCTACGGCGGCCCTGATGACGCGCACCCCTCCTTCACTCCTACCCAAAAAGCCATCAGCTATTCCATGACCTCGCCTTTTACTACCGGGGGCATTCGCGGCAATAAAAAAGGGATAGGCCAGTTCCATCCGCGCAGCTTTAATATGGGCATATCGCGGCAGGTGTGGGAAAAAGCGGGCGGCTTTATCATCACCCGTTCGGGCGAGGATATCGAGTTTAGCATCCGCATCCATTCCATGGGTTTTAAGATAGGGCTCATACCCGATGCCAAGGTTTATCATAAACGGCGCACCAACTTTTTACAGTTTTATAAGCAACTGCATTTTTTCGGCAGGGCGCGTATCAACGTTTACAAATTTTTTCCGCAGCAGCTTAAAGCCGTTCATTTTTTTCCGGGCGTTTTTACGCTGGGGCTTATTTTCACCGTGATAGCCAATCTATTGCGCTGGCGAATAGCAGTGTTATGTAATATTGTGCTCCTGCTTATTATTTTGTTGATATTTTTTCACTCGTGGTGGAAAAATAAATCGGTAAAAATCGCATTTTTGAGCATTATCGCGGCCTTCATACAACTAACAGCTTATGGCTTAGGTTTTATGCAGGACTTTTGGAAGCGGATAGTATTAAAAAGAAGCTAACATGTACCATCCTTTTTCCGTTGCCGAAACTATAAGAATTGCCTGGTTTATTTTGAAGAAAAATTTTCCAACCATTGCCGTATACTCACTGGTAACCCTGCTTATTGTTTTTATTATAGGCTTTGTTACCTATAATGTTATAGCCGACAGCGTTTTAACCTCTATAGGCGTAATAGTTTTACTTGTTGGCATCAGCTTTTTATTCCTGGGTTTTATTAAGCTCATTTTTCAACTGATAGACCGCGAATTTTATGATTTTGAATTCCGCGATATTATTCCGGGTATAAAAATGATGTATAGTTATTTATTATTGCTGATAATAGTAAGTACACTATCGGTTATAATGACCAACCTGATAAAAAACCTGGACGAAGGGATGACGCAAAGCCTGTTAGGTATTTTTATCGGGATATTTTTCCAGTTCTTCTTCCTGTTCTATTTCCCGATATGTACCTGTTTTATCGTGGACGACGGCTCGGGGCCGTTTGAATCGGTGATGCAGAGCTATGAGCTGATCAAAGGCAACTTTTTTAAATATTTTATTCTTTTTGTTATTATTGAGACGGTGCTTTTTCTGGCATCGTTAACCATAATAGGGATGCTGTTTGTTATTCCACTTGTAAACATTGTATTGGTAGTAGCCTACCGCAAGCTCATTTACAGCCATTTGGATGTGGATGATGATATTGCCGAAACAAACTGATATATGGGCCTGAAAGCTGCATTGAGCAAAGTATTTGCCGCGCTGGTTAACAGGCAGCTGAACAACATCCGCAAAAACGCGCTCCAACTACAGCAAAAAACATTCGCTAAACTTATTAACCAGGCAAAAAATACCGCTTTTGCTGCCGACCATCATTTCGACAGGATCAAAACATACGACGATTTTAAAAAGCAGGTGCCCATCCGCGATTATGAGCAGTTGCGCCCCTATATCGAGCGTGTAACTGCAGGTGAGGAAAACGTAATGTGGCCCGGTAAGCCGCTTTATTTGACCAAAACATCCGGAACTACATCTGGTGTAAAATATATCCCCATATCGGAGGAAAGCATGCCTGAGCACATTGCCGCCGCGCGCAATGCCCTGCTCAATTATGTTTATGAAACAGGCAATGCCGGTTTTTTAGATGGCCAACTGATATTTTTGCAGGGCAGCCCGGTTTTGAGCAATAAGAACGGCATGCAAACCGGCAGGCTATCGGGCATAGTGGCGCATCACATCCCCGGCTATTTGCAAAAGAACCGGATGCCCAGCTACGAAGTAAACTGCATTGACGACTGGGAGCAAAAGGTGGATGCCATTGTGGATGAAACCATCAGCCAGGATATGCGCCTGATATCGGGCATACCGCCCTGGTGCCAGATGTATTTCGACCGGCTTTCGGCTAAAAGCGGGGGTAAAAAGATCAAGGACATCTTTCCCAACTTTAAGCTGTTTGTGTACGGCGGCGTAAATTACGAACCTTACCGCGCCCGTATTGAGGAAAGCATCGGTTTCGCTATCGATTCTATCGAAACCTACCCGGCATCGGAAGGATTTATCGCTTTCCAGGATTCGCAAAAGGATAAAAGCCTGCTATTGCTGGTTGATTCGGGTATATTTTATGAGTTTATCCCAGTGGATGAGTATTTCAATAATGAGCCGACGCGCATCGAATTGAAAGACATCGAACTTAACAAGAACTACGCGCTGATACTGAATACCAATGCCGGTTTATGGGGCTACAGCCTGGGCGATACGGTTAAGTTCGTGTCGAAAAATCCATACAAAATACTGGTTACCGGGCGCATCAAGCATTTTATTTCGGCCTTTGGCGAGCATGTGATAGGCGAAGAAGTGGAGCACGCGCTGATGAGCGTTGCGCAGGAAGAAGGCATTGATGTTGTGGAATTTACCGTTGCGCCGCAAGTAAATCCGCCGGCGGGTGAACTGCCCTACCACGAATGGTTCATAGAGTTTGGCAGCGAACCGAAAGACCTGAAAGCGTTGGGACAAAAAGTGGACAAAGCATTGCAAAAGAAAAATATTTATTATTTTGACCTGATAGAAGGGAACATTTTGCAACCTTTGGTGATAAGAAGTTTGAAAAAGGAAACCTTTATCAATTATATGCGTTCACAAGGCAAGCTGGGCGGGCAAAATAAGCTGCCGAGATTATCTAACGACAGGAAGATAGCGGATGAGTTGAAGGAGTATATAACGCCAGCCCCTATCCCTACCCTTTCCCCGGAAGGGAAAGGACATAGCGATGAATAGTTTTATAGAAATGAGCAATAATAAATTAGATGATAAAAAGTCTCTCCCTGCCGGGGAGAGACTTAGAGAGGGGCTGATTGGTGAGCAATAAGAAAAACATAGCCCTTTTAGGCTCAACCGGCAGCATAGGCACACAGGCATTGGAAGTAATTGGCGGCAACCCAGGCCTGTTCCGCGCGTTTGTACTTACCGCGCAAACTAATGCCGACCTGCTTATAGCCCAGGCCCTGCAATTTGACCCTGCCTATGTTATTATTTGCGATAAAAGCAAATACCAGTATATAAAAGACGCCCTTGCCCCTACCGCTGTTAAAGTTTTAGCCGGTATTGAAGCGATAACCGATATAGTTACCCACCCGGATATCGACATGGTATTAACCGCCATGGTGGGCTTTTCGGGGCTGGAACCTACTATAGCCGCCATAAAAGCAGGTAAGGACATCGCCCTCGCCAATAAAGAAACACTGGTTGTTGCCGGCGAACTGGTAACCGGCCTGGCTAAAAAGCATAATGTTAAAATATTGCCGGTCGATTCGGAACATTCGGCCATTTTTCAATGCCTTGCCGGCGAAGAGAACAATGTGGTGGAGAAAATCATCCTCACCGCATCCGGCGGCCCGTTCAGGGGTAAAAACCTGGAATTTTTAACCAAAGTGGTACGCGAGGACGCGCTTAAACACCCCAACTGGGTAATGGGCGCCAAGATCACCATCGATTCGGCTACGCTGATGAACAAGGGCCTGGAAGTGATAGAGGCCAAGTGGCTTTTCGGGCTGGAAGCCGATCAGATAGATGTGATCGTGCATCCGCAGTCTATCATTCACTCTATGGTGCAGTTTGAGGATGGCTCCATTAAGGCGCAAATGGGCATACCGGATATGAAACTGCCCATACAATATGCCTTTACCTATCCGCATCGTTTAAAAAACAACTTTAAACGCTTTGATTTTGTGAACTATCCTAACCTTACTTTTGAAAAACCCGATATCAAAACTTTTCGTAACCTTGCATTGGCGTTCGAGGCATTGAACCAGGGCGGCAATATGCCCTGCATTGTAAACGCCGCCAATGAGATAGCGGTGAGCGGGTTTTTAAATAACAGCATCAGTTTTTTGGCCATGAGCGATATTGTGGAGGCCTGCATGCAAAAAATTGACTACAATGCACACCCTGTGCTTGGCGATTATTTGAATACTGACAAAGAAACACGCATCTTTGCACAAAATTTAATAAAATAAATGCCGTTAAGGCCTTGTAATTTGATAATATAACGAATGAGTATAGTAATAATGGTTGGCCAGCTAATACTGGGACTATCGATTTTAGTAATTCTGCACGAACTTGGACACTTTTTGGCCGCCCGCGCCTTTGGTATTAAAGTAGAAAAATTTTACCTCTTTTTTGATGCCTGGAACTTCAGCCTGTTTAAATTTACCTATAAGGGCGTTGAATACGGCATAGGCTGGCTGCCATTGGGCGGTTATGTAAAAATTGCCGGTATGATAGATGAATCGATGGATACCGAGCAGTTGGCAGGCCCGCCGCAGCCCTGGGAGTTCCGTTCCAAACCGGCCTGGCAGCGTTTAATAGTAATGCTGGCGGGTATAGCCGTAAACATTGCATTGGGTATATTCATTTTTTGGATGCTTACCGTAAAATACGGCGAAACCTATATCCCTAATTCGCTGGCTACCTATGGCATTGTACCGGGTACCGTCGGCCAAAAAATGGGCCTGAAGGCTGGCGACATTATATACGCCGTAAACGACGTGCCTGTTAACCGTTTTGACGATATTACCAGCACCAAGGTATTGCTTAACCATTCGGTTTTGAACGTTTTACGCGGAAATGAAAAATTAAACATTGTTGTGCCGCCTGGTATATTGAACGACCTGTCGGATCATGACGTAGAGGAATTCATTAGCATGACCCCGCGATTTAAGTTCGCGGTAGACTCGGTTGTTGCCAACAGCAACGCCCAAAAAGCCGGTTTGAAAAAAGGCGACAGCATTGTGGCGGTTAACGGTAATACCGTAGCTTTTTATGATGAAATAACGGCAGAACTACAGAAATACAAGAACAGTAAGGTACAACTATCGGTAAAGCGAAATGGCAGCGTAGTGCCGCTTATGGCGCAGGTTACCGGCGAAGGCACACTTGGCTTTTCCGTAAAACCGCCGCCGCTTGAAAAAACGGTTAATTACAGCTTTTTCGGCTCACTGCCTATTGGGGCCACCAAAGCCTGGGGCACGTTTACCGATGATGCCAAGGGCCTGGGAAAAGTATTTAAAGGTGAAGTAAAGTTCAGCAAATCAGTAAGCGGGCCGGTTGCTATAGCTACCTTGTTTGGTCGGGAGGTGATATGGATCCGTTTCTGGAGGCTGGTGGGCTTGTTATCGATGGTATTGGCGTTCACCAATTTGCTGCCTATACCGGCGCTGGATGGCGGCCACTCTTTATTTTTAGTAATAGAGATGATAAAAGGCAAACCGTTAAGCGATAAATTTTTAGAACGCGCCCAGATAGTGGGTTTTGTGCTACTGATAACGCTGATGGTGTTTGTTTTTGGTAATGACATTTTGAAGCTGATAGTGAAGAGCTAAAGCTGTTTTTAATATTTTTTAAAGGCCTTGCCGGTGGGAACTGCTGAGGCTTTTTAGTTTTGGTTGGCGTTTTAACCACAGGGGACACGAAGGGAAAACAAAAAGAGGAACACAAAGGCTTGTATGGTGATGATTATTTTGTGGTTGTTATTATTTTAACCGCAGAGTTCGCAGAGAAAAAACACAGCGTTTTTATGATGCTGATTTGAGTAGGATTCCACAGGACAATAATTTGCCGAAGTCTTCCTGACTTCGTAAATTTCCTATTTGCGCAAGTTACCTGCTAAGCGATTATAGTTAAGCTGGTTATCGTTCATTCAAGCTGATTATTTTTTAACCGCCAGGTACGCGCGGGAAAACACTCAAAAAATAATTTGCAAATTAACAAACTTACGAAGTTTTGAAAACTTCGTAAGTTAATTACATGATTATCAGGTATCTATATTGAACTTACACTACCGCGTCGTCATCAACTACAGTGGCGAACATCGGTAGTTTCTTTTTGATGCAGGCGGCTATAATGAGGTCGATGATGGCATAAATTGCTAAAGCAATGGCAAAACCTTTAATCTCATTTACAAATGTTGGCTGCAGTTTGGCAATAAACTCGCCATTGTTGAATTGTTTGGTGGCATCGTCGATCTTGGATTGATCCAAACCGAATTTTTCAAGGCGTTGGGTGGTTACATCGAGCGTGGCATCATTGATCTTCGACGGCAAAGTGGGGTCGACATATTTCATGATGATAAAACCGAGTAATATGCTGATAATTATAATGATAACAGACATGATGAGCAGGCTTAAATAGGCCTGGCCAAAGCTCCAGAAGCCGCCGATCTTTCTGCGTACATCCTGGGCCAATATTACCACTAAGGCTATCATTACGACAGCGCTCAATAAGGGAACCCAAAGGTTTGTGTACTGCAGCAACGGATCGATAAGGTAAAATACGATGGTGAGAGCCGCTGATATGGCCCCCAGGATCAATCCATTACGCAGGGAGAATTTGTAAATTAAAGCATTCATAATTGTTGTGGTTAAGTATGTTTAAGCTAAACAGAGATATTATTTAAAATTAATTAATATTATCTGATTACAAATTAATCGCGATTATTTATTTACCGGAGCAAATTTAGGGTCTTTCTTAAAAATAGCGGAAAACACAATTGCCAGCACAAATAATAGAATGATGTTGATAATATAATTCTGTAAAATAACAAAAACGCCCGGCGTGGTTTGCGAGTCGAACTGCTGCCGTAGGTCGCTTACCTGCTGTTTTACTTGTGCCGGGTTCTGCCCGTTAATTTTAAGCGACTGCGCCTTTACATTCAACATCACTTCCTCGGTATTATGCACCATATTAGGTTCGATCAGTTTGGAAAAGACCAGGTCGCGGCCAATAGTTAATATGGCGTAGCACACCAAAAACATAATGAATATGCTGGTAACCGCTTGCCTGAAGGTCCAATATCCACCAAGTTTACCGCGCAGGTTCACACAGAAAAACAAGGTAACAACAAGCGGAATAATAATAGCGAAGATATACGGGCCGCCCAGTATCCACTGGGGTGTAGTAGTTAGCCGGGTTATAAAGTAGTAGGAGAAGATGCTGAAAACCAACACAATAAAGCCTAATAATATCCCCTTTATTACCGCGTTTATTTTTAATTGCCTGTTAACGTTTTCTATTGTAAGTATCAAAGCCTGTACTATTTAAAATTAAGTAATATTTCCAAAACGGCCATATCAAACGCGGCGTTCACCGCGTTCGCGGCAATATTGTTAATGGCTTCATCGGATGGATCGGTATCCTGGAAAAAGCACATCATCGGGTAAAACAGCTCCTTTAGCTCCGAATCCTCGGGCAAATCCTGCGCTACTTTATTAATTTCCTTAACCGGGCTTTCTATCAGTATCTGGTTGGCTATAACCGGCTCATAAATACGATATTCATCCTGAAACTCGTCCTCATCAACCAGTAAAAACTCCTTCAGGTAGTCTTCCAGTTCGGGTTCTATGTCCTCATCGGCACACTCGTTCAAATACAGCAGCAGGTTCAGCAGTTCGGTACCCCTATCTAGCGTTTCTTCTTCAATAGCTTCCCATTCGGGGGTTTCGAGGTAATCATCTTCCAGTTTTTTAACGTCGGCGCTAAAGAAGTTGATCATCAGCAGGTCAAAGAATACTTCGCGCAGTTCTTCCAGTTCCGGGTTATCGTCGAAAACGTCGTCCAGGTCATCTACTTTGGTCAAAAAGTCTTCGTCGGATGCAAAAACTTCGTAAAATTCTTCGGTAAGCTCCGTAGCTTCAAAGCTGTCGAAGGCCGAAAAAGCGGCCAGGGCAGCTTCAATGGCGGATTCTATTTTGGGGTCGATCATGATTTTTATGATTTAGAAAGGTGATTGTTGTTACAAACCAGCAACACTTTGCCTTTGAGTGTATGCCCGATATAGGGCGAATTGTAAGATTTTGACTGATTATTTTGTTTGGTGTACTCCCATTCGGCAGTTGGATCAAAAAGCGCGAGGTTGGCCCTTTTGCCTTCCGCTATTACCGCTGCCTCGATATTGAGTATCAAGCGCGGGTTAACCGCCATTTTTTGCACGATGGTTTCCATATCCAGCCCTGCTTTCAGCACCGTAGATAAGGCAGTTTGCAGGGCGATCATGCCATATTCGGCAACCTCGAACTCTACATCCTTAAATTCAACCTCGTGCGGGGTATGCTGCGATACGATAGCGTCTATGGTACCGTCTTTAAGGCCGTTTATAAGCGCTTCTACATCGCTGGCGGTACGTAGTGGTGGTTTTACTTTATATTGACTGTCGAAGCCTAATAAAGCCTCATCGGTGAGTACCAGATGGTGCGCGGCAACATCGCAGGTTACTTTAAGCCCCTTGCGTTTAGCCTCGCGTATCAACTCCACCGAGCGTGTGGTGGATATGGTGCTGAAGTGTATCCTGGAGCCGGTATATTCGGCCAGGTAAAGGTCGCGGGCTATCATCAGTTCCTCGGCAAGCGAGGGAATGCCTTTCATGCCAAGCAAGGTGCTTACTATGCCCTCGTGTACTTTGGCCTTGCCGGCGATGGCCGTATCCTCGGGATAGGAAAATATGGTGGCGCCAAAGCCCTGGGTATATAACAGCGCACGTTCCATCAACCCGGCATCCTGTACTGGGCGGTTGCCATCTGTAAATGCTTTAGCGCCGCTTAGGTACATATCATACATTTCGGCCAGATCCTTTCCCTCGCGTTTGTGCGATATGGTGCCCAGCGGATACACATCCACCAGGTTATTTTTAGCGCGGTTAAACAGGTATTCCACTTCGGCTTTGGAGTGTACGGGTGGCTGGGTATTAGGCATCAGGGCCAGGCCGGTAAAACCGCCTGCCGTTGCCGCGCGTGTACCGGTTTGCAGATCTTCCTTTGTTTCCAGCCCCAATTCGCCAATATTACAGTTCAGATCAAAAAAGCCGGGCGATACATATTTTCCTTTCGCGTCTATCGTTTCGGCACTGGCATTTACCTTTGGCGCAATCAGGGAAATGTACCCGTCTTCTACCAGTATATCGGCAATTTGTTGATGAAAGGAAGAGTTAGGATCAATTATAGTAGCTGATTTGATAAGCAAATTCATTTGCGCTGCTTTAAGGGGTGGATATATGTTTGATATTACACCGCCTGCGGAACTGCTTGTTTACCAGGCTTATAGTACCGGGTAAGCGCTATTTCAGCAGCCAGGAATATCAACGCCAAAATTATACAAAGTTTCCATAATTGCAGGCCTATATTTATTTCGCTTACCGCATTTTTTATGGAGCCCCTGCCCAATGCTAAAATCCCGGCGTTTTGCGGCAGTATTTTGGCCATATCGGCGCTGGTATAATAGCTCAGGTCCGATTCGCTGCGGCTATCGTTAAAAGCCAGTACGGCTACGGTGCTATCCTGCTTCTTCAGGTCGTAAGCGCCGGTTTGCTGTACTTCATCGCCCATGTAAAGCAGGGTGCTTCCCTCCTGCCTGCGCACATCAGGAATGATGCTAATGGTATCTTTCAGCAGTTTCAATAATTGCTTTTCATCGGTTTGCAGCGGTGGTATCTCGATGGTTTCATCATGGCCGAGGGTATAGAACAGCGGTTGATCGTGCCCGCTTAACAGCGCTATCCGGAACATGACCGGCAAAAATAGCGCGTGCCTTTGCAGATTACTGAAATCATCGTTCAAAGGCACTGCCGAAACATATACCTTGCCATTGCCGCTGGGAGATTCGGCCCAGAATGCTGCTCCGCCCGATATTTGCATCAGATTTTCATTATTACCTGTGGCATTGCTTAACTGGTAATATCTTTTAATAACCGGCAGATCTGGATTTTGCGGAAATGAATCGAAAACACCCTTAAATACCTGGTTTTGCAGGTTGATGGCCGATACTTTGGTAGCTGTGGTATCGAGTTTTTCAGGATAAACCGCGTTCATGGGTTGCAGCAGGGCGCGGTAACTGGCCAGATCGGCGCTGGCATCGGGGAAAACCACCAGTGTACCACCTTTTACAGTGTAAACCTTTAATTGCTGGGCCAAACCGGTTGAAACAGAACGCACATCGCTCAAAACGATGATGGGGTAAGCATTTAAACCGGCATAATCCACATTGCCGCTAAGTACTGTGGTTGGCTGAAAAAACGCGTCGGCAGCAAAAACCGCTTTTAAAAATGGGTTCGGCGTGCCGTCGTTTATCAGCAAAACAGGCATTTGCTGCTTCACATTAAAGCTGAAGTAGAATTGATTATCAAAAGTTACCGGGTTATCCTGCAAACTAACCTCGCCGCGCTGCCAACCCGGTTGCAGGCCCGAAAACGCGAGCGTATCATTCTGTGCCGATCGCGGCGCTATGGTGTAGCTGCCCAGGGCCTTTTGCTCGTTATTGATGAGTACTTTAAGCGGAATTTTGTCCGCCTGTTCGCCGGCGTAATTGTGCAGGCGCACCACCAGTTTTTCACTTTCGCCGGGGCGGTGTACCGCGCTTAGCAGCCATACCGAATCAACTGCTACATTGGGCAAATTGCTTGCCTTGAGCTGCACTAAACTGATGCGGGTACCGCTATCGGTCTTTATGGACTGCCCGGTTGCGATGTTCTTCTGAAAATCTGATATGATATAAATGGATCTTGCTGTATTGGCCTGCATACCGAGCAAACTTTGCTGCCGCGCGATGATCTGCGGCAAGGTTCTGCTTTGCGGACTGATCTTTACCGCGTCTACCGCATCGTCAAAGTCATCGCGGTTAAGCAGGCGCTGATGTTTGCCTTCAAAATCCTGGGTTAAAAGCTGAAAACGGTCGTTTATGCCATAGGCCGAGGCGATCTCCTTGGCGCGCTGTTTAGCCTCATCCAGCAGGCTGCCTTCGCTGTTGAGGGTTTCCATGGAATAGGAATTATCCACAAAAATACTTACGGTGTGCTGCACGCCGGCGTTCTCATTATTATGGCTGATGTAAGGTTTTGCAAATGCAAGTACCAGGAATATTAAGGTTAATAAACGCGCTGCCAGGATGAGCCGTTCTTTAAGGTTTCGGCGGGATGATTGCTGCTCATGGATCTCTTTTAAAAACTGCACATTGCTGAAGTACACCTTCTGATATTTGCGAAAATTGAACAGATGCACCACTACGGGTATGGCCAGCGATACTAATGCAAATAAAAAAGCGGGATATAAAAAATGCATTTTGATGTGCAGATGTGCGTATATGCAAATGTGCAGATTATACCCGCCAATACCAACAGCGAGAATGTTAAAAAGATTATTGATGTGCAGATGTGCATATATGCACATCTGCAGATATTTATAAAAGGCCACAAAGTTGTAACAATACCATCCCCTCGGTATCTGAATTATAAATTGGCGCTTTTATAATTTGCATTTATTTTAAACCAGCTAAAGCCTGAACCCAATGAAATATAAGATACCGCTGTTACTTATCTATTCGCGGTTAGTTTTCGGATCATTAATAATTCTGTTAAGCCTGTTTAAGCCGGAGTATTACAGGGCTATCATAATTATATTGATTGCATTGGGCTTATTGTCTGATATTTTTGATGGGATAATTGCCCGTCGATTGAAAATATCCACCCAGAAATTACGAAGGATGGATTCTACTGTCGACCAATTTTTTTGGCTATGTGTGATAGTTACCGCATATTTGATAAGCCCGGTATTTTTCAAAGACAATCTGGTATTGATTATTATTGTGCTGGCGCTGGAAGCCGTATGTTACCTGCTTAGTTTCATCAAATTTAAAAAGGAAGTGGCTACGCATGCCATCTCATCAAAAATATGGGCACTGGTTTTATTTGCTACGCTGATACAGATTATTGCAACCGGTAATTCCGTTACTCTTTTTTACATCTGTTTTTATCTGGGGATAGCTACCCGCCTGGAAATTATTTCCATCCTGTTGATATTAAAGGAATGGGCAAATGACATTCCAACTGTCTACCATGCTGTTTTGATAAAAAAGGGCAGGGAAATAAAAAGGCATAAGTTGTTTAATGGGTGATGATTTTAATTCATAGGGCTGCATTTTTATAGGGATGGGTTTCAAACCCCATCCCTATAATCGCTATAAAAACCTGCAAAATGTGCACTGCTAACTGCCTACCGCCAACTACTCCTCCACCTTGCCACCATAAAAGCGCTCGTTAAAATTTACCAGGAAGAGTTCTTTGGTGGCGCGGGTACAGGCGGTATAAAACCAGCGCAAAAAATCCATATTCAGCATTTCTTCGGTAAGGTAGCCCTGATCCACAAAAACGGCATCCCATTGGCCGCCCTGGGCCTTGTGGCAAGTAATGGCATAGGCAAATTTTACCTGCAGGGCATTGTAATATGGGTTCAGTTTCAGTTCCTCGTGTTTTTGGCGTTTATTGGTAATATGGTCGTAATCCTTCATCACTTCCAGGTAAAAGCGTTTCTGATCAATAGCCTGTAATGCCGGGGCTTCGGAGTAAAGCGTATCCAATAAAATCTTGCAGTCAAGCACCGGGTCCTCGGCATAGTCGGTAAATTCCAGCTGCACATCCGCGAAGCGAAAACCATAGATCTCCTCAAACTTGCGCACCTTACGAATGCGGGCAATATCGCCGTTGGCAATAAAACCGGTGCTTGCCTCCTCCTGATCCTGCAGCCAGAAATAGTTGTTCTTTACCACCATTAGCTGGTCGCCGCCGGTGAGTTCCTCCTCGCGCCATAAAATACGGCCGCGGATCTGCCGGTTATACAAATTGGCGTTTTTGTTGGACCGGCAAATAATCAGCGTATTTTCATCGCCGTATTTGTTGTAGGCATAGTTAAGGCCCTCCTCCAGTTTATCGCTGCCCATCCTGAAAACATCCTTATAGCCTTTAGTGATGATCTGCGGGGTGATGATGTTTTTTTGGCGGATAATTTCGCGGATGGCGGTTACATTATGCAATATGCCCGAATCCTTTTGCTGTCGCAAAACATCTGTCAGTTCATAGCCAAACACCTTTAAACCGAACTGCGTTTTCATGAGCCGGGCATCCAGCGCCGGACTTTCATCTGATCCGACCGGCGGCAATTGCGCGGTATCGCCTACCAGCAGCAGTTTGCAATTCTTTTCGTTATAAACGTATTTAACCAGGTCGTGCAGCAGGGTTTCCCGGTTATTGCCGCTGATCTCGTCCGATATCATGGAAGCTTCATCAATAATGAACAGGGTATCAGTAGCCAGGTTATCGCCTATGGAAAAAGATTCATCCACGTTAAGCGCCGACTTTTTACGGTAGATACGCTTGTGAATGGTAAAAGCCTTACGCCCCGAATAGCTGGTGATCACCTTGGCGGCACGGCCCGTTGGGGCCAGCAGCACGTATTTGTAGCTATAACTGCGCAGGGCCTTTACCAGCGCGCCCAGCACCGTAGTTTTACCCGTACCGGCGTAGCCCCGTAAAATGAAGCATTCCTCGCCCTTATCGCTGTTCAAAAATTTGTCGAGCCGCTCAAACAACTCCAGTTGCTGGGCGGTGGGTTCATGCGGGAAGGCTTTGCGGATGGAATCTGATGGCACGATACAAAAATGGTAATAAGTATACTAATTGCACGAATTTTATAAAATGAAACGAATAAAAATTTGATGTAAATTAGGTCGATAATTGATTACTTTATTATGAAAAAAATATTTTACCTGTTATCTTTTTTGTTGATGATAGGTTGCAATAACATACAAAAACCGGTGAAGAAAGGACCCAGTTTACCCAAGCATACAACTCCCGATTCCGCGGTTAATGGAGTAAAAGAAAATATACAATACAGCGATAAGCAACTGGAAATATTTTTGGACAGTGTAGGGCATTTGCCAACACAACCGCTTGCCGACGAAACTGCATTTTGGGCGGATTCAATTTTTAAAAGCCAGTTACAAATAGATACCTTGATCTCGTTAAAGGATTTTAACCAGCTGAAACACGCTGCCCACACCGGTGTGATCGATGTAAAAACTGCAAGGCGCATTTTCCGGAATGATAGTATTTCTTATGACTGTAATGAAAAAGATGTGATGTCAACTTATAAAGTGGGCAAGATTCCGTTAGTATTTTATTCTTTCGGGAAGGATAAAAATAGTTTCAACGAATTTGCCCTTTGTGTTGGTGACCCCGAGAATTGCGAGAACGCGTATTTATACTTTTTTAAGGGTAACAGAATAATAGCCAGGCATGACGGCTATAGCCATTATGGCCTTAACTTAGAGCATTTTACGAATATAGACGGTGAAACTGTTGTTTATTATATAACAGAATTTGATGATGGTTCTGGCGTTTGGTGGAATAATTTCTTTTTCTATAAATATGATGGAAATAAACTGATCCCTGTGCTAAATGAACTGCAAAACGGAAACTCACAAGCACCCTCACCCTTTGGATCTCGCACGTTATGGCTGGAATCTTTTGTTCAGAAAACCAATCCGCTAACAATTAAGATGGTTTATTACCAGGATTTTCCTGATTCTTCGCAAACCGGCGAAGGTGTGAATATTATCAATGACTCCACCACGGTTAAATATGTTTGGGATGAACAATCAAAAACGCTGAAAGGGCAATATCTGGATTCTAAGATCAGCAAACCGCAGATATTATCTTATTATCTTGGCGACAATGACCTGCTGTATATTAATGCGTATAATAAGTTATTGAAATCGTCGCTACTTGATAAAACTAAAAGACAATTCACATTAAATTATTTGAACGGAGTGAAGAATTATTACCGTAAAAATTGAACCGATTAGTGTTATTAAAATATTACTTTTGCTCAACAGCACATGAGCGACCATATTTATAATTACCGCGATAATAATTTAAGCTTGTACCAGGTTAACAGCAATTATACTTTGTTGCTGCAAATTTATCCTGCTTCGTTTTCTTATGCCATCACTTATCAAAACAAGCTGATGGCCTGGGCCGAGGATTGCGCGCTGGAATTGCTTGACGACCCGGGCGACGCGCATGAGCTGCTTAACTTTGATTATAAGAACGTGGTAGCAGCATTGCCTGCCACCGGCTTTACGCTGATACCCAATGCCCTGTTCAGCGAAGAACGGGTGGCTGATATTGCCCGCTTTTTAGATGTAAAACCCAGCGAAAGGGTTTTTGCCCAGCCGCTGGATGAAGATAACCACATTATTTATAAAGTTGAGGAAGCCGTGGCCATCACCGCGGAAATATTCGGCCTGCAAAAAACGGTTTTTGCTGCAAAAGGCTGGGTAAACGCTATTGCCAACAGCTATCCATCGGCAGATAACCTGTATTTAAATATCGATAAAAAACAGGTGGAGCTGTTGTATTTTGCCGCCGGTA
>Ga0302315_10000684_pt1 | contig 37120 bp, 36 predicted proteins | sample III_Palsa_N3_1_FD_200532 | JGI IMG/M metagenome (GOLD analysis project Ga0302315, IMG submission 200532) | Peat permafrost microbial communities from Stordalen Mire near Abisko, Sweden - III_Palsa_N3_1 | ecosystem: Environmental > Terrestrial > Soil > Palsa > Peat permafrost | place: Sweden...
GGGCATACATTCGGCGCTGCAGGCATCATTGAATCCATCGTGGCTGTCGAATCGCTGAGAAGAGACTGTCTCATCCCCAGCAAGGGATTCGTGGAATTGGGCGTATCCCAGCCCATTCATATCATCGATCATGTATCAAGGACCCCTTTGCATAACTGCCTGAAAACGGCCTCCGGTTTCGGAGGTTGTAACGCGGCCGTGGTATTTGGTAAAACCTTCGCCCCATGAACTACTTAAATGCCAGTTGTGTCATCAGCCATCAAAGGATACGCAAGGACGAGATCATGATCCTGGAAAACAATGAAGGGGATCTTCCTGCCTTTCTGGGAGCGGTTTATGCGCATTTTGATTTTCAATACCCCAAGTTCTACAAGATGGATACCCTGAGTAAACTGGGGTGGCTGGCGGCAGAGTTACTCCTTCAGGACGGTTTTCCTAAAAGCCAATATGCCCCGGAAAATATCGGGGTCATACTGTCCAATGCCAATGCAAGCCTGGACACTGACCTGAAATACTGGGAAACCGTCAAGACGATGCCCAGCCCTGCGTTATTTGTATACACGCTTCCCAATATAGTAGCCGGAGAAATAGCCATCCGGCATCAATTCAAAGGAGAGAACGCGTTTTTTATCAGCCCTACTTTCGACGCGGGCACGCTCCATTGGTACACCAACGACTTGCTGGACAATGGCCGCCTGGCGGCCTGTATCTGCGGATGGGTGGAGGAGCTGGATAACAGGGGCGTCGCGGCCCTGTTCCTGGTGGAGAAAGAGCGCCGGGGCGCCGGGATCCCTTTCAATGAAGCCGCCATTCAGCGGATCTTTGCCGGGGACAACGAGTAGGCCGCGAATGGTGGGCCGCCGGCCCCGACCTTCGGTCCTTGCCCGCCCGCATCGCCCTACTTCGTGCGGTGCTGCTCGATATAAGCGACCATCGTATTAATATCCACCAATACTTTCCGGCCTTCTTTGGGATCTTGTATATTGATGCCGTATTCCCGGTGAAGGAGTACGATCAGTTCCAGGGAGTCGATGGAGTCCAGTCCCAATCCTTCCCCGAAAAGGGGCTCGTCATCTTTGATGTTTTCCGGCTGTACGGAAGTGAGGTTCAGGAACGTGACAATTTGTTGTTTTAATGTTTGCTTTAACTGTTCAGTTGCTGTTGCCATTATATTGTGTTTCGCCAGGGCCCCGCGGGACCCTTTGGTTCAGATAAGATGCTTTCTCTTTAAGCCCCAGAGGGTCAATCCCTGTATGAGCAAAGTAATCCCGATTAAAGGTATAATATTTACCCAAACATCGGCGAGTTTTCCACCTTCCAGGAAAAGCCCGTAATAGGCTTCCAGGCACCAATGCAGGGGAGAAATGTTCATGAATGTCTGCATCGATTCCGGCATGATGAAGGAAGGTACCATCAGGCCCCCGACCACGGCCATGATCAGAATGGATATGGCTCCAAACCCATTGGCCTGTTCCTGGGTACTGGCAAATACCCCGACGCAAATGGCGTAGCTCACCGCACACCATCCACAGATCAGGCTTACAATGAATAACCCTGCAAGATCATGAGGCAGGTGGAGGACCGGTAATCCCAAAAGAGGGAATAGCCATATGCCAATGGCAAAAATGAGGGCTGTTTGCAACAGCGTCACGACCAGGTAGGTGATCTGTTTGGATAACAGGGCGATCACATAAGGAGTGGGAAGGGTCTTCAGTCTTACAAAACTGCCGTTGAGTTTTTCCCTGACCACACTGCTTCCCAGGGACAATACCACAAAGAACATGGCAAAGATGGTCCACGCAGGAACGTTGTGCTGGGCTGCATTGGGGGTTCCTCCTGCCCCATTTCTGGAGACGGAGATTTCCCGGACGCTTTGCTGGTTTTGAAGCAGGTTGTTCGCCAATGAATCGGGCAATGGTTTATCGTTGATCGATTGGTACACAGCCTGCAGCACTAATCTGCTTTCCAATAACTGGAGCGCTCCACTTACGGCCCCTTTTATGGACTGGCGGAACGATTCCTGGAGTACCGGGTGATAATAAATCGTCACCGGTTCTGCCTTCCCTGCGATCACCCTACCCGAATCTCCTTCCAGCCCGAAGGAATGCAGGGCCTTACCCGCCACCTGCGTGGCAGCCGCGTTCATCCTTTGGGAAAAGTCGGCAGGAATGACCAGGGCGACCATTGCTTCTTTATGGCGCACCCGTTCGGTGAGGCTGGTATCGCTTTCGTTCGGGGCCGTCAACGTCACCCGGAACATCCCTATCTTATCGATGGCCCGCACAAAAGTGGCGCTGGCGCTTCCGGTATCCCGGTTGCACAGCAACAGGCCCACCTTATTGGCATTCACTGCCTCGAAAACGCCGTTCTGAATGGTGGTGACCACGACGACCAGGATGATGGGCATGCCGAACATGAAGATCAGCCCTATCTTGTCCCGCGCCAGTATGCGGACATCCTTTAATATGGTCGCCCAAAGTTTATACATCGCGGTACTTTTTACCGGCCAATTGTTTATTCATCGCGGTAGGCTTTACCGGTCAATTGCAGGAATAATCCCTCCAGGTCTTGTACGTGATGGGCGGACAAAAGATGATGCAAGTCCCCTCCGGAAATGATAGCGCCCTGGTCTATGAGGGCAATTCTTTCGCAGAGGCCTTCGGCCTCGCTCAATTGGTGGGAAGTATAAATAAGGGTGGTCCCTTTTTGATTCAATTCTTTCAAATAACGGATGATGGCGTATCCCGTTTGTACATCCACTCCCACGGTAGGTTCATCCAGGAACAGGATACGAGGCGTGTGAATGACGCCGATGGCCAGGTTCAGGCGCCGTTTCATGCCGCCTGAAAACTGATCGGCGCGCTGGTGCCGCACGTCCGTAAGGCCCAATATCTCCAGCAATTCGGTCGTCCTGTGGCGGATCTGCGGACCGGATAACCCGGACCAGGCCCCGAAGAAAGCGAGATTTTGCACGGGACTAAGTTCCTGGTAAAAGGAAAAATCCTGGGGGACAAACCCAAACAGGGAGCGGGTAGACCGGTCTTTGGTATGGATATCTTTGCCGAGTAGCCTGATACTGCCTTCACTAAAAGACAGGAGTCCGGTCATGAGGTTCATGAGGGTTGTTTTACCCGCCCCATTAGGCCCGAAAAGGCCGAACCGCTCCCCGGCGCCGATGGTCAGATCCAAGCCCTTGAACAGGGGAAGGGTTCCGCCCGGGTAGCGAAAGCCCAGGCCTGCAATGGAGACGGCGGGAGGCGGCGCACTCATGCCTTCCATTTTATTTTCGCTAATGCTCTAAATGCCTGTTTTTCCAATTCGGATATTTCCAGCAGGTAATCTCCCATCACGTTAAAATCGGCCTGGCTGCCGATCCTCCCTTTATAAATGCCCGCGGCCTGGACGGCAGCGGTGCGCCAAAGATCTCCCGAGCGGGTGAACACGGTAGAAATGACGGGCAACTGATCATTTGAACAATAGGCATAGGCCTCCTGCAAAAAGGCCGCATAAATATAGCGGAAGCCCCCGCCGCCTGTACCGATCTCTTCCTGCATGCGGACCAGTTGGGCCAGGTAGAGACCCGCCTTGTGAAGTCCTAATTTATCCCGCCATCCTTTGATCTTCCGGCCCGTATACGCAATGCCCTTCACGCCTGCGATGGCGCCGGGGATATGTAACATGGCATTCACATTCCGCTTGATGCCGGTTTGGATAGCCCGGGCGATCAATGCATCTGTCACAGCTTTCCCCTGTACAGGGTAATACATTTGCCCTCTGGGGGCAAGCGCCCCCTTGGCGAAACGCACCCGCTCCAGTTCATAGGCCGTCATTGTAGTGGTCTGTTCCATGACAGGATCACTAATCAAATAATGCTCCTTGTCCCGGCCATACACGACAATATTATGCGCATTGAAATGAAACCTGTATTCTTTGGGGAAATAGGGCAAATAATAGACCCCCACCTGGCAGCCCACGGGTTGCCCTTCGTCCAGTTTTTCGTTCAGTGAAATCAGCGCCGCAGCCGCAGAGGAGAATTTCTTTCTCACCACCGGAATACCCAGGGACCGGCAAGTCCTCTTGAAAATGAGTCCCGGCATGGTCCTGAAGGCAATGGCCGGGCCATTGCTGATCTTGATAAAGGGGATGTAAATATAAAACAGACCGGAACCGATGCCGAATGCAAGGGGCTCCGTGATCTTGTCCAAACCGATGTGATGCAGCAGTCCGGCCGTCACTCCATTTTCACAGTGCGCCGCCTGCAGATGATTGAATTCAGTCCTCATGAATCGTCATACTTTTTAAGTCTTCCACGCTCACATTAAAGGCTTCTGCGTATTTCCCCAATTTCTTGGGGGATAATTTATTAAACCCGGCCGGTGTCAGGTGTCGGTGAATGCTCCACTTCCAAAAACCGGTATAGGCAGTCAGCGTCGGCATATCCATCAACCTTCTTTCCATGAAGAACAGGACCGGGCTGGCCTCCCCTTTCAACACCTTTTCCCTGGCGCTGGCCACACGTTGTTCGATGTCGGCCCAGGCTGCGTCCAGGGCCTCCGATTTAACGTTCCACCCCGTGCTCAATTCGGTCACATACTTACCCGAAGGGTCAGTCACATAACAAACTTCTTTGGTCATCTTGCCAAGGGAGCCGTCATCCTGCGGACATTCTTCTTTTTTCATGCTACGAGGGGTTTAAAGTGATCGCTTGGGCGTCATACGACCGTCAGCATCGAATACATATAAGAAAAGCGGGAACTCTCCGGTACCAATAGTAAAAGACGGTCTCCTTTTTTGAGCTTGCCGCTATAGAAGAGCTCGTGCACCATTAGGTAAACGGACGCGGCGCCCACATTTCCCATGGTACTCAGGTTCAGGAACCATTTCTCGTAAGGGATCCCTTCTCCCAACACCTTCATGACTTCGAAGATCTTAGGTTTGAAGAATTCACTTGATATATGCGGGAGGAAATAATCCACTTCGTCTACTGTCAGACCTTTTCGTTCAAATATCTCCTTGATCTTCCGGCCGCCCAGGGGAACGATATTGTCGCCTAAAAGGGAGATGTCCTGTTTGATGCTGAAAATGGACTGTTGCAGGATTTCTTCCGGAGTATAATCCAGATAACTCTTCAAGGTTCCGTCCGCGAGTTTTTCACTGCCCATATACATACAGGTTTCCATTTCGTTGGCATAAGAAACCCCTTCAATCCAATCCACTCGGAGGGTCAGACCGGATTCATTCGGTTGATCCGAAAGCAGAAAAGCGGCAGCGCCGTCGGATAGCATCCAACGCAAAAACTCTTTCTTAAAAGCGATGTACGGATTCTCATTGAGCTCAATCAACTGCTGTACCTCCTCTTCAAAGGCGCCTCCGACAAGAGAAGCGGACAGTCGCTCCGAACCTGAAGCAACAGCCTTGTGACACTCCCCCGCACGGATGGACAGGTAGGCGTATTTAAACGCATGCATGCCCGCACAGCACACGCCCGAAGGGGAAACCACTTCCATGGCATTAGACTCAGGCAGCCAACCGTGTACCATCACTCCATGCGACGGCATTAACTGGTCGGGGGAAGAAGTCCCACAGGACAAGAGTTCTATTTTTTTTAAATCTTCGGGATTTTCCTTGAATAAAGCTTTTACCGCCAGCGCCGCCATCTCTGCATTTGTATGAGTGGCCTTCCCTTCCTTTGTTAAAGCGTAATAGCGCGTCTGGATACCGTTGTTCCTGAGTACTATCTTCCTCGATTTGGAGGGCTTCCCATTGATATAACCCAGGTAATCCTCCATATCATCACTCGATATAGGTTCATTGGGCATAAAAACCGATGTATTCGTTATATACACAGGGCTAAGGGCCATATCTGAATCAATTTTGGTAAAGATAATAGTGTTTTTTCGCTGTGAACCGTTTGAAGAACAGGGGCTTCAGAATTATTTTCACCAGAACATACGCCACGGGGCCCAGCAGGAACAGGGCAACAATTAAATAATACTTGAAGGCGGTGAGCCAGGGACGTTTGTTTTGCTTCCCGGCAATAACGGCAGCCCATACCCGGAACATTTTTTTCCCATTATATTCTATCAGCATCAAATGGTCTTTTACTTCTGCCGCACCCGCAGATACCAGTGACCTTTCCAGGCCGCCCCATTCTCCCAAAGTCAGATAAGGAAGGATCATTTTCCCAAAATCGGCCATATTCCGGATATCGGTTTCCGACACACCCGGCTTTGGGAAGATGGACAAGTAGCGATCCTTCTTTCCATGGAACATCCAATGAAAAATGGTGACAAAACTAACCAGGTTCAGGTGTCTGTCCATCATGGCAATATTGCCCACCAGCTGGGCGCCTCGTTCATCCAGGGCCTTTCTCAATCCATCATAGGCGTTCAGCCACATATTCCTGCCTCCCGTGATCGTGATCACCGGTGTCTTTTCCAGCAGGGCGGTAAAGGCCGGCTGCCGAAGCAGCGAGTTGATGGGAATGCAGGGGGACAGGAACCAGGCCTGATACCCCAGCACGATCAGATCATATCCTGATTCGCCTATGGTAAAGGGTTCCAGTTCCGTGGGGACACTGAGTACGCAATCCGGCATGACCGAAAAAAAACCGGATACCGTCCAGGGAAAAGTATAAGGGGTGACGGGCCGGATAATCACGGTTTCCACCAAATGACCCGCGTCCTTCAGCGGCGTCGTAAAATGATCCATCATGTCTCCTAGCTGGCCTGTCTGGGTATAGTAAATAGCCAATACTCTTTTGGTCATGCGATGGGAGGGTTATATGTTTTCCGGATGCAATATATGGGAATGTTTGCTGTACGCCCTTACAGCTTCCTGCACGACGGGTGAAAGACCTTTAAAATGTAGTTGAATATACGCTTTGTCTTTGGGGATGTCTCCATTATATTTTACGATCCGGGGGGCATTTTCTTGTATGGACAACCTGAGAAAACGGTACTCGGCATTCGTACTGTCCCTGGATATGGCCGTCTCCAATTTGGTACATCCCAGCCTGAATGCTTTCAATTTGTCTTTGGGCCTGGAAAGCAAGCCCGCTTTTTTCATCAGCAGCGTTCCTACATAGGCCTCTTTTTCTGGAAAGTTGGCTGTTTCGAGTGTATTTAATTGCGCATCTACTTCCCGGATGTCGCCCGACGCCATCACTACGTAAAATCCGGACTTATCAAAATCCCTCAAGGGTACTACTACAGGGAGCAGCATTAAAACGATTCTCAGCATCATTATTGTTCAAAAATAGTTACTTTTCGCTTATTTTGCTGGCCCGAATATGACGAATCAAAAGCAGTTTTCAGGTAGTTGGGGCATCATTTTAGGAGGCTCAAGTGGTTTTGGTTTTGCGACCCTGCAAAAGTTAGCCCGTCATGGCATGAACGTAGCCATCCTTTACAGGGAAACGGCAGCGGCAGACAACGCATTGAAAGAGAACCTTTCCAGAATAGCCTCAGCCAATGGGATCACGATCCTTCCTTACAATATGAATGCATTGGATCGGGAAGGCAGGCGCTCTTTCCTCCTCGAATTTACAGCCATCGTAGAGCATCAGCCTGTTGTAAGGCTATTATTACATTCCATCGCCAGGGGCAACCTGAAACCATTACTGCCTTCGGAAGGCAAATCAGCCCTGTCCATGGAGGATGTGGAACTGACCAGCTATGCCATGGCGGGCAGCCTCCTGGACTGGTCAAGAGACCTCCTGCACGCGGGCCTGTTTGGGACAGCCGGAAGAATTATCGGGCTTACCAGTGAAGGAGCCCATAAATATTGGGAGGGGTACGGAGCCGTTTCCATCGCAAAGGCATCCCTGGAAAGTCTGGCTACCTACATGGCCGTCGAATTTGCCAAACATGGATTGAGAACCAACGTGATACAAGCAGGGATGACGGACACACCCGCTTTGGCAAGGATTCCGGGTATCGCTACGCTAATGGAGTCCGCTGCTCAAAGAAACCCCCTGGGTCGCGTGACATTGCCCGAAGACGTGGCTAACGCCGTTTATTTATTGTGCACGGACGAGGCCTCCTGGATTAATGGTGCATTGCTGCACGTTGACGGGGGCGAACACTGCCGCTAATCACCCATTGAAAAGTTGATACCCATGTACGACACTATATTGGACCATTTACCCTACAAATCCTCTTTTCGTTTCGTAGACCATATCTCTACGCTCAGCCTGGATGAAGTAGTGGGAGAGTACACGCTCCGGGAAGATGCTTTTTTTTATGCGGATCATTTTCCAGGCCATCCCATCACGCCGGGCGCGATTATTACGGAGATCATGGCCCAGATCGGGCTGGTCACCCTGGGGATATTCCATATCAGCCAGGGGGCCGAAGGAATGACCTTTAACCCGGACCGTCCCCTGTTTCCCTTACTCACTTCAACGGACGTATCCTTCTTTAAAAAGGTGCTGCCCGCAGAAAAGGTAGTGGTCCATTCAAAAAAGATCTATTTCCGTTTCGGGAAACTAAAATGCACGGTGACAATGACCAACAGTGCAGGAGAAGCCATCGCCAAGGGCACCTTTTCGGGTATTATTTCGCATCTAAACCAACCTGCCTCATGAGCCAGCGACGCGTCGTCATCACAGGTCTGGGTGTAGTCGCCCCCAATGCCGTGGGGGTGCCTGCCTTTTTAAATGCCCTTCAAAACGGCATTTCCGGACTCATATACGTGCCCGAATATGAAAAGCTAAAGTTTAACTGCCAGGTTACCGGCCGTCCCAATTTTGAGTGGGAGCAGCTCAGACAATATATTCCTGATGTCACTTTCCACGGGCTGAAAAGCATGGGGATCGCCTATGGCATCAAGGCCGCCATGGATGCCTGGATTGATGCGGGAAATACATTGGACAGCGAGGAACCCCGTTGGGAGACGGGTTGCGTCTTTGGCAATTCCACCTCCGACTCCGGCGTCATGAAAAACGTTTTTTCCCGTATTGAAGCCGGTGAAGCAAAAAAGCTGGGCTCCCGGGTCATCGAACAAATGATGAATAGCGGCGTCACGGCTTATATCTCGGGGCGGTTGGGGCTGGCCGGCAAAGTCGTGACTAATTCCGCCGCCTGCGCCACCGGCTCACAGGCCATATTAATAGGATACGAGTACATCCGGTATGGAATGGCCAAACGGATGTTGGTAGGGAGTACGGAACACGTAGACACCTATACGTTCGGGGCTTTTGATTCCATGCGGGTCCTATCCAGGAAATTCAATCACGAGCCTGAAAGGGCTTCCCGCCCTATGAGCCAGACGGCAGGGGGATTTATACCCGGGTCCGGGTCGGGCGCCCTGGTCCTGGAAGACCTGGAATTTGCACGAGAACGGGGGGCCACCATTTACGCCGAGATCATTGGCGGATCCAGCAATTCCGGGGGACAGCGGGGTGGGGGGTCCATGACGGCCTCCAACCCGGCAGGGATTATCCGGTGTATCACGGAAGCCATCCGGGAAGCGGATATCCATCCCGGAGCGATCGATCTCATCAGCGGGCACCTGACCGCCACCGGGGGTGATACCACGGAGATACAGAACTGGATTTTGGCGCTTGATAGAAAAGGTGCTAATTTTCCGCTCGTAAACTCGATAAAATCAATGATAGGGCACTGTCTTAGCGCTGCCGGATCTATTGAATCGGTAGCGGTGGTTCTGCAAATTTTACATCAGTTTGTGCATCCCAACATCAATATCGAGGACCCAAATCCTGAAATTACTAAGAAGATTACCATGGAAAGCATACCCACCTCCTGTATTAAACGGTCAATTAATACAGTGGCAAAAGCTAATTTTGGCTTCGGAGACGTGAATACTTGCTTAATATTTTCAAAATTCAACCAAAATGGATAGACAAGAAATCTTAGAAGAATTAAAGAAAGTCCTAGCCCCCCATACAGAAAAAAAAGAACTATTGGATAGCATCAACGACCAAACCGACCTGATACAGGATCTTAAGATCAACTCAGCCAATCTGGTGGATATCGTGATCGATGCCGAAGCAAAATATAATATTGAAATCGACGTCGATTCTGCCGAGAAGATGGTTAACGTGGGAAACTGTATCGACGTGATAGAAGAAAAATTGAAACAAAAGGCTTGAGAAGCGCCGGAAATGATATTGTAGCCCTTGACAAGATAGACCCGGGGCGTAGTCAGCACCCCGGGTTCTACACAAAGATCCTGGCCGGCGCTGAAAATGCCCTCTACCAAGACGACCTGTTCCCCCTCCTTTCCTTTGAGCACTTCCTTTGGCTATTGTGGTCCATTAAGGAGTCCGTGTACAAATACGCCAAGAGGACCTGTCCGGGCCTCGTCTTTTCCCCTACCAAGATCGTGGTTGAAAGTATTGCCACCTCCGAAGACGAAACGGGGCTCTTTTATGCGGCACAGGTGCGCGCCGGCTCTGGGGTTTTCCATACAAGGTCTTTTATTACGGCGGATTGCATTTTCAGTATGGCCAACCATACGAACGACTTTTCAGAAGTCACCTGGGGCCTGCACCCCATTGACAATGACGGGCATGAGTTCCAATCCAGGGCCGTCCGGGTTTTCCTGCTGCAACGCTTGACCACCCTCTTTCCCGACGTATACTGGGAGATCGAAAAAAGCCCGGAAGGCTACCCTATCCTGTTGAGAGACCGGCAGCCCTGCCACCATATTCCCGTCTCCTTCGCCCACCACGGTCATTTTGTGGGGTATTCCCTGGCACTTTGAATCAGTTTTGGCTGAGTATAAAAGAACAAACTCGGCCAAAACAAGGTTTTTTTTATAGTTTTGGCTGAGTATAGAAAAACAAACTCGGCCAAAACAAGGTTTTTTTTATAATTTTGGCTGAGTATAGAAAAGTAAAGTCGGCCAAAACATGCCTTTTTTATGGAAAAGCTGATAGGAAGAAAAGCAGAAAAGAAGATCCTGATGGAGACCCTGCAATCGCCGGACGCGGAATTGATCGCAGTTTTGGGTCGACGTAGGGTGGGAAAGACTTTCCTGATCCGGTCCGTTTATGAAAAGCATCTTCTTTTTGAATTTTCAGGTGTACACGATGTCCGTATGCAGGATCAATTGCAAAATTTCAGTTACGCTTTAAAAAAGGCCGGCGGGTATCCGGTGGATCTGGAAGTACCGGCAACCTGGATCGAAGCCTTTCATTCATTACAAGACTTCCTGGAACCACGCATAAGCAACAAAAAGGTTGTCATTTTCTTCGATGAATTTCCCTGGATCCATACACAGAAATCAAATTTCCTTTCCGCCTTCGAACACTTCTGGAACAGTTGGGCATCCCGCCAAGGGCATCTCAAAGTAGTCATCTGCGGATCAGCGGCCTCGTGGATGATCCGTAACGTCGTCCACAACAAAGGCGGTTTGCACAACAGGGTAAGCAAACGCATCAGGCTAATGCCTTTTGATCTCCACGAAACGGAGACCTACCTGAAAAGTCGCAATATTGAACTGGAGCGTTATCACATCCTCCAATTATATATGGCAATGGGAGGGATTCCGCAATATCTAAAAGAGATCCAACAGGGCGAAAGCGCGGGTCAGGCGATAGACCGCTTATGCTTTTCCAGGAACGGCATACTAAAAGAAGAGTTTAATGATCTCTACGCCTCCCTGTTCGACAACGCCACCCATCACGTTAATATTGTAAAAACGCTTGCCAGAACCGGCAAAGGGCTTACGCGCAACGAGATTATTGCCGCCTGCGGACTGTCTTCAGGAGGCTCTGCCACGCGGTTACTGGAAGAACTAATGGAATCCGGATTCATACTTTCCTACATCCCTTTCGATAAGAATGTAAAAGAAAGCATCTATAAACTCTGCGACGAATACAGTCTTTTTTATTTGAGATTCATAGAAAAAAATAAAGCCATGGGAACGGGAACATGGCTCAAGATCAGTGCAGGCGCGTCATGGAAAAGCTGGAGCGGGTTCGCCTTTGAAACAATTTGCCTACAGCACACCCCGCAGATCAGGGAGGCATTGGGATTATCTGTCATTCACCTGGAAGAATCGGTATGGCGTTATACACCGGGTAAGAATGAACCCGGTGCTCAGATAGACTTACTATTGGACAGGAGCGATCAAAGCATCAATATCTGCGAAATAAAATTTTCCATTTCCGAATTCACCATCACAAAAAGCTATGCCGACGAACTCAGGCAAAAGCAAGCCGTGTTCAAGCAGAAAACTAAAACCAGGAAAACCCTATTCATCACCATGATTACGACATATGGCGTAACAAAAAATATCTATTACACAGGGCTCGTACAAAACGAAATAAGAATGGATAGGTTGTTTGAAAGGCTACCGGGATAGAACCGTTTCTGCAACAAACATTGTCCCTACTCCGTCCTCAGACTTTTCGCGGGATTCGCCAATGCCGCCTTTATGGATTGATAGCTCACCGTAACCAAAGAAATAATGACGGAGACTAATCCCGCCAAGGCAAATACCCACCATTCAATATGAATGCGGTAAGTATAGCTTTCGAGCCAATGATTCATGGCGAACCATGCAATGGGGGAGGCAATGATAAAAGAGATACCCACCAACAATATGAAGTCTTTGGATAAGAGCGTGGTAATACTGGCGACAGAGGCGCCCAGTACCTTTCTGACGCCAATCTCTTTGATCCTGTTTTCAGCCATATACGTCGCAAGGCCGAATAGTCCAAGGCAGGAGATATTCAAAATCAAAACGGGTATTGTTCGGCAGGTCCTTCAAAACGCCGGTCACGGTAAAATGATCCACGCTATCGATGCGCAGCACTTTACCCATGGCGTCATCATTCCCAAACAGTTTCTTTGCCAATTTTTGGGTGATCACTATATTGTACTTGCTATTCAATGCATTCGCGGCATTTCCCTCCAGCAGGGGAAAGCTGAACATGGTTAAAAATCCGGGATCGACAATACTTCCATCCACCTTCAGGTGTTTATCTCCATAGGTGAACAGGAAGCCGGCGCCGGTCTCCCTTGCGGCATCCTCGACTTCCGGAAATTCGCTCTTCAGGGCGGGAGCCAAAGGTTTGGCGGTCATTCCCCAGGCCCAAAGTTCCCCGTTAAAGGTATCCCGGTTGTAGGCCTGGTAAATGCGGTCCTTTTTTGCATGGAACTGATCGTAGCTTAATTCATTCTGTATCCACAGGAAAATCAGGAGGGCGCTGGCCATCCCCACGGCCAGGCCTGCTATATTGATAAAAGAAAATCCTTTGCTTCGGGAGAGGTTGCGAAATGCAATCTTAAAAAAGTTCTTTATCATGACGGATGTGGGTCAATCCGCATGCCAATCAGATAATGTATTGATATTTAATCTATTACAATCTTTACATCAACGAAAATGTTCGATTCCGTACGCCCTTTGTCTCGTATCGCTACAAAGGGACGGCGCCCCCTACTGGACGGTCTGTGAACGGGTTCAGAACAAGTCATTTAAGCAAACGGCAAAATAATTGTTATCTTAATTCTTAAACGTTAACAATATGAAGACATCATTGCCCCTCCCGGGCAAAATAAGCGGCTGTCTGGTCATTTCTTTTGGCATAGCGCTGATAAGCCTGTCATCTGTGCAGGCGCAGCGCCGGCCGGATAATCGCCCGGCTCCCAGGCCGCCCACGCAGCAACGGCCCCAGACGCGCCCGACGCCGCCCGCTCAAAGGCCTCCTCAACCCAGGCCACCGGCACCCAGGCCACCCCAGGTCAGACCCCCGGCTCCGCCTCCCCGTCCTGGCAATGGGAACAGGCCACCCACCGGTGGAGGAAGACCTCCCGGCAGACCGGGTGGAGGAAGACCTCCTGTCAGTCATCGTCCTCCGGGATGGAGACCCGGCCGTCCCTCTTATACCCGTCCTCCACATTCCTGGAACGGTCACCATTTCTATGCCTATCATCGCTATTATTCGCATCCCTACCGGCCATACGCATGGGGACCGCGCTGGCATCCGCTGGGCTTTTTCGTAGGAGCTTTGGCAGTCACCGCGACCATCATTGCCATTGAGAATACTCATTACTACTACGATGCCGGTGTATTTTATGCTCCAGACAACGGGGGATACAAGGTAACGGCGCCACCTGTAGGCGCGGTTGTCCCCAACCTTCCTACCGGTACGGTTACCCTGGAAGTGGGAGACGTCAACTACTATTACTATGGAGGGACCTTCTTCCAGCCGCTGAATAACGGATACCAGGTTGTACAAGCTCCTGCCGGAGCCATTGTGTATAACCTGCCGGACGGTTGCACTACGGTCAATGCAGGAAATATTACGTACCTGCAATATAACGGAGCCTATTTCCAACCGATCCAGGACGCTGACGGGCAGAATGCCTACGAAGTCGTGGATACGGAATAATTTTTGCCCGGCGTCATCTTTGGAATTTACGCTGGGCAAAAATTATCGTCTTATTACTTACAGCCAGGCGGGCCCGATGGGCCCGCCTTTTTTGTGAGGGAGCGGGCCGATGGGCAAAAAAGGAGCGGGCCTCCGGCCCGCTGGCTGTAAGTCATTAGCGGATTTTTTTGCCCATCGTACACTTCAAATATTACGATGGGCAAAAAAATCATAGGTCCTCCAATTCTATAATCCCATATTGCAATGCAAACTTAATGATCCCCCCCATGTTACGGGCGCCTATGCGTTTGCCGATATTGCTTCGGTATTGTTCCACCGTCCTTTCTGAGAGGTAGACCAACGCCGCAATTTCTTTAGCGGTCTTTTGTTGACAGATCAGCCGGATGATCTCTATTTCTTTGCCTGAGAATTCTGTGTTGGCTACGATCAGGCGGCTATGATCCTCTTCAAAGGATATCCGGTTGATGATATGATTACGGGCCTCCTTACAGAAATAATCCTTTCCTTCCAGCAGATATGTAACGGCTTTGGTGAATTCAGCGTCGTCCTCCCCTTTTACCACGTAACCGTGGATGCCGGCGCCAAACATTTTCAGGATCGAAGCGGCGTTTACATTGAAAGAATACCCCAGTATCCGGGTACCCGGACAGCGATAGCGGATCTCCTTCACGACTTCGTCCCCGGAGGCATCGGGCAATGCATAATCCACGATCGCCAGTTGGGGAAGATGCCTGATCGCAAGTTCAATGCCTAACCGGGCCTGATTGGCGTGGTAGAAATGGCCGAACAGGTCTCCGATCAATAATTTTATCCCGTTGACCACCATATTGTGATCGTCAACGACGAGCAGGGATCGATATTTCGGGGCTTCTTTACTCATAATAAAGGAATTTCAATATCAATGGAATAGCCGTCCGGATAGGCATTATTTATCAGGAAAGTTCCATTCAGCAGGTGGGTACGTTCCCTTATATTCTTAAGGCCTATGCCTCCTTCCGGCTGCCCCGGAGCGAATCCCTTCCCGTCATCCAGGTAGAGGATGTTCAGGTATCGTTCTGTCACCTTTAAATGGATATCGATGTGTCGGCATGCGCCATGCCTGATGGAATTACTGATCAGTTCATTCACGATCTTTTTCAGGTGTGTGTACTGGAAATGGCTCAGGACGCGGTGGCCATTGTTGTACAGCACCGTAGCATCGATCCCTGTGGTGGCTTTGATCTTGTCCAGGAGATGGGTGACTTCTTTACCAAAAGACCTGATGGTGGAAAGCTCGCTGGATCTCAGGTCGTGTGTGATCCCCCTTACGGCTTCCATAACATTTACCAGGTGCCCCTTGAGTTCTTCCATCCTTGGGGAAGGGTTTGCTTCCATGTCTTTTTTAACCAATGTATTGGCGTACAGCAACATGGGCCCTACTTCATCATGAAAGTTCCGGGCCAGGCTCAGCCTCAATTGGAGGAGGCGATGCTTCTGCCGGGAACGGATGATAAAATAACCTGAGAGCACCATCACCACCAGGACGGCCAGGAGACAGAACAGGAATATATTAAACTGTTCCACCTGCCGTTTCTTGTCCCGGGTCATGATCAACGCCGCCCTGGTATCTTCCGCCTCCGCCAGAGCATACAGGTTATTATCCTTATCTGAACTTACCGCAGTCAATGAAGAATCTTCCACCTGGAAAACCTGCCTCAGATCCCTGTAGGCAGATGTATAATCCCCCCGCTTTGCTTCCACCTGGCTGCCCCCATCCAGTAAAAAAATCAGCTTCATATGATCCAGAAGCCCAGCGGGTAGTGCGCGGACCAGGTCAAGGTAATGTTGAGCGCTGTCAATCTGTCCTTGTTTGAAGAAAAAATCAAAGGCGTCGTTATACAGATCAAATGTATTGTAGGGCCGCAGAGAAGGCAGGAATCCGGATGACCTAGCCTCCCCTATGGCCGTTTCTAAAAAGTCCCGGGCGCTGTCTATATACGCCTTGTCCCGGTCCCGGTAATATTCCATGGTATGCAGCTTACAATCATAGAATACTTTGTAGTCCCGGTATTTTCCGGGTTGCCCGGTAATGGACACCAGCATTCTTTTACAAATGTCCCTTGCTTCGACAGATTTGGCCGTATCGCCCGTTTGATATCCCGCATTGGCAATCTCTTCCAGGATGGAAATGGCCACAAACGCTGATTCGGGGCTTACCTTGCCGGATGGGATGTCTTTAGCCATGCCCAGGATCACCGGCCGAAGGCTAAGGTATTTGACAAACGCCCGTTTATAATCCTTGTTCATACAATAGACGGATACAGCAAACAATTCACTGTGCGGGAGTGCATTCTTCTCAAATATCCCGGCCTTGACGGCTTCATCATTATTCTTTTCCGAGTAGTAGATAGCGCTCCCGTACCGGTTTTTATTCACCGCCTGTAAGGCCATGTAGGTGAAATAATGCATTCTGAATTTAGCCGGAACATCCCCCCCGAAGGCAATATGCTGATACGGGATCAGCCTTTCAGGCAAGCTATCGTCGTCCAATAACTGGGGGGCAATGGAATCGACCTGCTTCAGGTAAGCGGTGTCAAGCAGGTTACCCGGCCGATGGTGCCTGTTGAAAGCGTACAGCCTTTGGAGGGTTGACTGAGCATGGAGCCCGTTAAAGGCCGTCAGCAGAAAACAAATAATAAACGGCCTTAACAGGGTGCGCAATGCCATAAGATCAGTAGTGAAGATAAATATAATCAAAATCCCGGGGTATTGAACAAGTACTATTGGATCATTGAGTAACTACGGTTTTATTTCCGGCATACACCGTATCATGATACCTTATCGCGTCAGAGCACTATGTTTCACTCCCTATACACCTTCATACGCAATAGAACCAACGCCGACAGGCTACTCCTCCAAAGGATTCAAAGGGGCAACGAATCTGCTTTTAAGATCTTTTACGACCAGAATGCCCGGAGTACTAATTACATGGCATACGGGTTCACTAACCAGAAGTTGGGGGCTCAGGACCTGGGATTTGAAACCCTTCGGGAGATCTGGCGTAACCATGATTCCATAGATGTCAACAAACCGGTCAAGGTATTGATCGCAGAAACCATGATCTCGGTCTATACAAGGAACGTCAGTTACCAGGATAACTAACCCTTCTTTCACACTCATCTGGGAAGAATTCCTTTACTTAGTACAGAAATTGAAAAGGCATGATCATCGATTATTTATCCGGAGCGCACCGCTATGCCCTTTTAGGCGAGCGGTTCAAAAAGGCATTTGAGTATCTCGGGCAAACCGATTTTGGGACAGTAGGAACCGGAAGGTATGAGATTGACGGGGATACCGTCTTCGCTATGGTTAACGAATACGATACCGTAGACCCTTCCGGAGAGAAAATGGAATCCCATAAGACGCATATCGATGTTCAGTATATGGTGGAAGGCGCCGAACGCGTGGGACATGATTTCCTTTTGGAACAACAGCCCTGCCAGGCCTACGACCCGGAGACCGACTTTATGCTGTTTCCAGGGTCCCCGGCTTTCTTTTCCCATTTCTCCAAGGGGATGTTCGCTATCTTCTTTCCGGAGGACCTGCACATGCCCAATATCATGACCGACAAGCCGGCGCCTGTGAAAAAGGTCGTCATAAAAATAAAGGTAGCATGACCTGGAAATACCAACTGACCCTATGATCCGACTCATTCTAATCATTTTATTCGCCGCTATATCCTTACTCGCGGTATGTAAGGCGCCCACCTATCATTTATGGATGCTGGCCATCGCGGTGACGGAGTTCCCGTACCTGTTTTGCGGTATTCTGCTGATACTGCTGTTATCAGGCATCTGGATGCACAAATACCAATTGACCGGGACCCTCATCGGCCTCGCCGCCCTGTTCCTTTTCCTATCACCGGTGGTAAGGGCCTACAGGGTGGCCAGGGACTTACCCAGTCAATTGGAAGCCGCCTTCGTGCCGGGCACGGCAGGGGACGCACCGCTGATGCCCGATAGAGACGCAACCATCCCGGCAGCTCCTTTCCGGTGGACCCGTATGCTCAGTGGCATGAAGGCGCCCACGGTTTCTTACGATACTTACACCTACAAACAATATGGCGATACCGCGCTTACCTTGGATTTCTATCCGTCGCAGGTCATTCTGCCCCTCCTGTCGCAACTGAAATTCCCCTGCATAGTTGTCATCCATGGCGGCTCCTGGGGAGGAGGGGCCTCCCAGCAATTGCCGGAACTGAATTCGTTCTTGTCCCTGGAAGGCTACAACGTCGCCACGATCAACTACCGCCTGGCGCCCCGCTATCAAAGCCCGGCTCCGGTGGAAGACCTGGCAGCCGCCCTGGCATTCCTCAGGCAGCGATCCGAGGCCCTGAGGATAGATACCACCCGGTTCGTTCTCCTGGGGCGTTCTGCCGGAGCACAGATCGCGCTGCTGGCTGCATATACGCTCCCCCGGCAGATTCCCGGCTCCGGGATCAAAGGCGTCATATCTTTTTACGGGCCTGCAGATATGGTGTGGGGATATTCCCTTCCCGCTAACCCGCTGGTCATGGATTCCAGGAAAGTCATGGAAGAGTACCTGGGAGGCACTTACCGGCAGGTACCCCAAAATTACTTCGCCAGTTCACCCATTGCCGCCGTTACGCGGGAGTCTGTGCCCACCCTACTCATTCATGGACAGAATGATGTGATCGTGGCATATGAACACAGCACGCGACTCGCAAAAAAATTACAGGAGAACAATGTTCCCCATTTTCTATTGACCCTTCCATGGGCCACCCATGGTTGCGATTTTACCCTGAATGGTCCTTCAGGACAATTGTCAACCTATACGGTAGAAACATTTTTAAAACTACTTCTGGGCACGCACCTCGCGGAAGCGACTGAAAAAGATCACCGCCAGCAGGCACAGGACAAACCCGCAAAGCCCATTTAAACGAAGCCCCTGGTCATGCCCGGGGTCTTTCCCATATATGGTCAGGAATGCGAATAATGCGATCCCAAAGGTCTGGCCGATCTTTACAAACAGGTATTTGACGGCAAAGAACATCCCTTCCCTGTTCTCCCCGTTTTTCAGCGCATCCTGCTGGGCAATCTCAGAAAGGATGGCATTGGGCAGTATACCCAGGGAAGCCAGGGGAAAGGCAGCGCAGATGACGAGGGTATATATCTGTACTTTGGGCGGGAAAGGGAACTTACCCAGGAAATAGATGGCAATAAAGATCACGCTCAACAGGCAAAAGGAAAAAAGGACAATGGCCTTCTTCCCTATTTTTGACGCCAGCCCCCCCACCAGGGGATAAAACAGCAGGGATACCAATACCATAGTGCTCATCAATATGCCCCCTTCTGATTCGGGGAGTCCCAGCAATACCGTTACAAAATACAGGATACCGCTGGAAATAATACTGAGCGCCATGTAATAGGAGAAATCGGAAATCAGGTAATATTTAAAATTATTATTGGCAAACGTCTGGCGGATGGCGGGCCACAAAGGCAGGTGGGACGGTTTGCTGGAGGAATATTTCTTTTCGTCGATAAACCATACCGGGATGAGCATGATAAAACCGGCCAGCGCACACAAGGCCCATATAGTATATTGTACCGCCGAATTCCTGTCACTGACGTGCAGAAATGTCTGCACCCCATCCGCAAAATTGTTGACCAGGCTCGAAACCACGATCCCCCCTACGAATCCTACCTGCTGAAAGCTGGAAAGCCGGACCTTTTCCTTGTCCGTTTCCGTCATTTCGGGCAGTAAGGCATTGTAGGGAATAATATAAGTGGTGGCCGATACAAAAAACCCGACCAGCATAAAGCCGAGCCAGATAGCATTGTGGATACTTTGGTGCCGGACAAGGGGAAAAAAGACCATGCAGCAGAAAACCACAGCAGGGAAAGCCGCCCACTTCATATAGGGTGTCCTCCGGCCTTTGGGATTCTTACTTTTGTCACTGCGGGAAGCGATAAACGGATCGTATACTGCGTCCACCAACCTGCCGGAGGCGACGATGACCGAGAGGAGATTCAGTGTTCCGAGCAACAACAATTGAGGAACCAACTGAATCAGACCCGCATTGGTGGGGGGAAGATAGAAGTAAGGCAGCATCACGATCACCATATTCGTCATAATGCTCCAGCCCATCATCCCTGCCGCATAAGCCAACTGTTTTCTAAACGGTAATTTTACAACAGGCATAGTTAGAGGGATAAATATAGGGCTATTTCCCGGATCAGGGCCCTGGCCTGCCCCGATCAATGGTAGCCATTTTTTTGATTAACTTCATCGCCGAATACTAACCATAATAAGCCACATTCCTATTCAACCCATACAGCGCTCCATATTATTCCTGAGTACCGTTATCCTTTGTCACTCCGTCTCGGGGCAAACTAAAATAATAACGGGGACCGTATTGGATTCGGCCACGCGAACTCCATTACAAAATGTGAGCGTCACTGCAAAGAATGGCCCAAAAGGCAGCTTGACAAATGCCATCGGAAAATTCAGCATCAGCGTAGCCGGTAACACCGGAAAATTAACCTTTACGACCGTTGGATACCATTCATTAACCTTAGCCATTACAGGTAATCCGGCGCAGGAAATGACCGTCTTGCTGTCCAAATCGTATACGGAACTGGAAGACGTCGTTGTCAACGCAAAAAGAAGAAAATATCGGAACAAGAACAACCCCGCCGTTGACCTTATCCGAAAGGTGATTGCCAACAAATCGAAGAACGGTCCGGGCGCCTATCCCTTTTCTTCTTATGAGCAATACGAAAAAATACAGGGGCTCGTGAACCAGTCGTTTGGCGCGATCACCAAGGCCAGCCCCCTGAAACAATTCCGGTTCTTTTTTGAAAATGTGGATACAACGATGGAGCCCGGCAAAATCCTGACCCCCGTTTATCTTCAGGAAGTCCTTTCCCATAATTATTATCGCAGGCAGCCGGAAAAAAGTCGGCAGGTCATTCTGGGCCGCAAGACAGTGGACCTAGGTGAATATATCGATACGAAAGGGCTCGGGATCGCGCTGAACAGGATGTACGAAGACATCAATATCTATGATAATACCGTATCGGCCTTTACTATGCAGTTTGTAAGCCCGGTAGCTGAACTCGCACCTACTTTTTATATGTATTTCATCAGGGATACCATTGTAGAAAATGGCGTCAAACTGGTCAACCTGTATTTTACGCCCAGGAACCCTGAAGACCTCCTGCTCCAGGGAACCTTGACCATCACCCTGGACGAGAATTACGCCATCCGGAAGGTAGCCTTTGGCGTCACCAGGCATACCAACCTGAACTATGTCCGGGACTTCCGGGTTAAACAGAATTTTGAAAAAGGACCGGAGGATCGCTACCACCTTGCGACATCCGATATGGTAGCCCATTTCAGCCCCTTCCTGAAATCTCCGGGCATTTATGCGGAACGAACGGTCACCATTTCACGGTTTTCCGATACCGTTCTTCCCGCTGCTGCTTTTTTTGGGCCTTCTGTGGATACATCGCAGCTCATTGCGCAGCCTTCTGCCGCCTTCTGGGACGAGGGGCGCCCGGTTCCCTTAAGCGGTCCGGAATCAAAGACCTATACTTACGCAGATAGCCTGGTAAAGATGAAATCCTATAAAAGGCTGATGAATGGCCTCACCCTGTTGAGCATTGGGTATCTCTCCGTCGGAAAGGTGGATATAGGTCAGGTCGGCAATTTTTATTCATTCAATCCGGTGGAAGGATCCAAATTCCTGTTTGGCGGCCGAACAAATACCAAACTAAGTACCCGTTATTTCTTCGACTCCTACGTGGCTTACGGCGTAAAAGACGAGCAATGGAAATATTACCTGAGCGGGACCTATTCCCTGAATCATAAATCGATTTATGCCTATCCTTTCGATTATATACAGGCTAGCTACCTGCACGACACCAAAAACCCGGGGCAAGAAGGCATCTTCTCCCAGGGCAACGGCTTACTTTCTTCTTTTACCAGGGGTTACAACTCGAATTGGCTCTATAATGACATTCTCCGGTTGTCCTATGTCCGTGAATTCGGAAATCACCTTTCCTATATCCTGGGCTTTAAATACTGGAACCAACGACCGGCAGAGCCCCTCTTCTATGTGTACGAACCCATAGCCGGGCAATTTGACACAGCCAGGAATCTTGTCGCTGCTGAATTATCCGTTGCCCTGCGCTGGGCGCCCCATGAACAATTCCTGCAAAACAAGGTGGCTAGGACTGACATCATCAATAAATATCCCATCATCACCTTGCAATATGCAAAAGGCATCAGTGGGTTAACCGGGGGTCAATATAGTTATGATGCCTTACACCTGAATGTGTATAAACGGTGTTACCTGGCGCCCTTCGGTTATTCGGATGTCACCTTTGATGCTGAATATCTGTTGGGGAACCTCCCCTTTCCCTTGCTGATCATTCCTCCGGTAAACCAGTCCTATTTCTATAGTGCGCTGGCGTACAACCTCATGAATTCCGAAGAATTCGTCAGCGACCATAAGGTAAGTTTGAATATTGACCACTTCTTCAATGGATTCTTCTTCAATAAAATCCCCCTTTTAAAAAAGCTAAGGCTCCGGGAAGTCATTGGAGTCAAGGCGCTGTACGGAGGCTTGCGGAATGAGAACAACCCCACAGACAACCCGGAACAGATGAAATTCCCCCTGACCAAAGGGGTTCAGGCCATTTATACGCTTGACAACGGGCCCTATGTAGAGGGTAGCGTGGGGGTTTACAATATCTTCTCGTTTTTGAGGGTGGACCTGGTAAAAAGGTTTACTTACCTGAATCATCCGAATATTTCGAAAATTGGGGTGCGGTTCAGTACGAACTTCAATTTTTAAACGGAGAACTTTCAATCACCACTCCACTAACATCCGTGAATCGGCTTAATGGCACCCCAGGTATTTCTTTCATCATGCAATGGTCGATGCGCAGCCCTTCCCCATCAAGACAGATAATCGCCGGCCTAAAATCTTCCTTTTCCGCCCGGATCGTTATATGCGATAGCTCCAGGTCCCTGAAGTGACGCGCAAAAAGGCCATACGCCGGGTTAACACCCAGCAGGGAAGGCTCGGGGTATCCTCTGTCCAATTCCGGAAAGATCCGCTGTCCCTGGGCTTTGGTGCCTCCTCCCTTATATTCCAATACAATATTCTGGAGGTGAATGCCTTCGACGGGATGGCCCGGTACACCGGTGATCTGTATCCCGCTCATGGAATCAATCCCCGTTGCGATCAGGTTTGAAATGAGCACGTTCCTCACCCTGCCCGTGACGGTGCCTTCCGGGCCCCGGTTTCTCGTACCCAGGGTTATATAAACAGGATAATGTACTACATCCGTCATGGTGATATTGGAGATACTGATGTTTTCAAGGACGCCTCCGTCTACTAATTCCAGGGCCAGGCCATTGCAGTGGTTAAAAGTACAGTTAGACACTACGCAATTTCTGAATCCGCCATTCGACTCCGTGCCGAACTTAATGCGCCCACAGGACCATCCTGCTTTGGCCGGGACCCGGGTACCGTCCAGCAACGTTCCCTCTTTGAAACCCGAAACCCCACAATTCACTATGGACAAGTTCTCCGTAATAACGGGCCGACCCAGTGCATAAGAACTCTTGGGGCATAGGGCGTCGTCGTTGGGGGAGTTGATCCGGCAATTGGACACCATGCTGTTGGTACAGCCGTCCAGGTCTATGCCATCCCTGTTCGTATCAATGGTCAGGTTGTCCAGCGTCAACAGATCGCAGCCGGTAACAAGGATGGCAAAATGCCCTCCATGATAAATCGTGATATCCCGGATCAGGACACGACTGCAGGATTTCAATGCGATGGCCTTGTCCCCTTTCCCAATGGGCCCTTCACCCGTTTCCTTGTCGAAACTCACCAATCCTCCCCCATCAATCATCCCCTGGCCGGTAATAGACACATCCACCAGGTTCTCTCCCCAGATCAGGCTGTTGTGGAAATAGGTATGGCCTCCGTCCTGGTAGGCCTTACCGGGAAAGGGTTCTTCTGGGTCGTATGCCGCGCTGTCCTGGGGAGCGCCCTTTAATACGGCGCCGGCGCCTATCTCCAGGTGCACATGGCTTGCAAGGTGGATGCTGCCGCACAGGTATATTCCGGAAGGAATCCATACGGTCCCGCCTCCGTCACCGGCGCAGGCCCTGATCGCACGGTCAATCGAGCGATTGTCCAGTGTCTTCCCGTCACCGGTGGCGCCATAGTCGCGGACGTTGTAGAAGGCGGGCGGGGCTTGTGCCGACATGGATGTTGGCGGCGCCGGCGGTGCGAATGTCGGCGGCACGGTTTCCCCCGGCGCCGGTGGCGCTGTATAATGCAACAGGCAAACAACAGCAATAAATTTAAGCATACTCATATCAATAAATGTACTACCTTAAATACACATATTATCCAATAACGATTATTGCTTTTATTATGACTACACGTCGTTCCTTTTTACGCAACTCATCCCTGCTGGCCCTGGCCACTTTTATACTGAAAGATACCGCCGCCGCAAAAGCCCTATTGAGCGGGGCGTCGCCCCGCCCGATCGGCCTGCAATTATATACAGTAAATAAGCTGCTGGCCGATGACCTGGAAGGCACCTTGCAGAAGATAGCGGCCATCGGCTATAAAGAACTGGAGTCTGCCGGCAGCGCCAAAGGAAACTTTTATGGGTTAAAACCGGCCGAATTGGCCAAACTCGTTTCGGGTTTAGGGATGCACTGGCGTTCTGCCCATGTCGGCGGGGCTCCATACAAACCGCAACCGGGTGCAAAGCCCCTCCTTGGAGCCGACGGCAAGCCATTCAGCATGCCCGCCCTACCCAATCTGAGGGACAATTACCAGCAACTGGTGGATGCAGCCGCCGAAGGCGGGATTTCCTACCTGGTTTGTTCGTCTACGCCCATTGGCACACTGGACGAGGTCCATGCCTCCATTGACGTACTCAACAAAACGGGGGCGGCCGCAAAAGCAGCGGGGGTCACCTTTGCCTACCATAACCATTACCATGAATTCACTCCTATAGATGGACAGTTGCCCTACGATCTGATCCTGGGTCAGACGGATGCGAATCTCGTAAAAATGGAACTGGACCTCGCCTGGGCTACCAAGGGTGGACAGGATCCCGTGGCCCTGTTCCAAAAGAACCCGGGCCGTTTCCCCCTATGGCATACCAAAGACCTGTCGACCGACCACAATACCCCTGTAGAAGTGGGCAAAGGAATTGTCGATTTCAAAAGGATCTTTGCACACGCGGATACGGCAGGCCTGCAATATTTCTTCGTGGAGCAGGACAATGCGCCGCAGCCCCTGGAAGATATACAGACCAGCTATACCAACCTGACGAAGATCGTAGGTTAAAGCGCCAACCCCAGTGCGGCCAACTGGTCCCTGGTTTGTTCGTATTTCTTGTGCGCGATCCCCCTGAGTCCCAGCCCGACCGCGACTTCCACAAACATGGGACGGTCATCGATATAGACGACGTTTTCCAGGGGGACCTGGGCAATGTCCAGGGCTACCCTCCAGATGTCGGCATCGGGTTTACGGAAGTGGACAAAACAACTGGAAATGAAGAAATCCACAAATTCGTAGAGTTTGAACCGTTGGATGCGGTGCTGGTTCAATTCCCTTCCTTCGTTATTGACCACGGCGATCTTTAACCCATACTTCACCTTCAGGTCCCTGACCAATTGGATCATGTCCGGGTAAGCCTCTGACTTGGCAAACATAAAATCCCGGAACTGCTGCTTGGTGAAAGGGCGCTCCTCATAGAAGATCACCCGGGACAAGTATTCCTCCAGGTCCAGTTTACCGGATTCATACGTATCAAACGTCATCCGGTGCCGGTCTGTCAGTTCATCCAGGTCCAGTCCAAATTGCTGAGCCGCCGCCGCACGTGCCTTCCTGTCCCAGCCATTGGTAAGCATTACACCCCCGATATCTAAGAACAGAGCCGTGACGGGTGCTTGTGTAGGTGTTGTAGTCATACAAAACGTTAATTGCACCCGAAATTAAAGAGAAATCAGGAGCGAACGTTTAAAACAAACTATTCTTCTTGAGCAACGCCATCCCTTCCATGAGGATGGCCCCGCTCAATTCCGTTGTCAGATCAGTTTCCCCCGAAGGGGGTATTTGCCAGTTGTTGCCATAGTAGATGCCTGGACGCGACGTGCCCTGCAGCCAGAGGGTCTGGGCATTGTTCTTCAGGAACAGGAGGTACTTGTTCCGGGTATCTGCGTCCAAGCTCTTATTGAGGATCAATTGCACGAAGTACCGCACGAAGACGCCCTTGAACAGGCCACCGTCTCCCTGGCCTTCGTCCCGGAGTAGCCCGGAGGGAGCCAGGATAGGGTCAGAGATGGTGTTGTTGGCGGTCTTGATGGCGTCGTCCAGGTACACGGACTGGCCGGTGATCGTATACATTTCCAAGGCGGCGCCTATGAACAGGCCCTGGTTGTAGGTAAAGCGGTCGGTGACGTCCAACTGCCCGTCATTATTCCCATTGATGCCGTCATAGACCAGGCCGGTTCCCGCATCCACCAGCGTGCTCTTTTCCCAGTTGTAGATCTGTTGCGCCCAGGTAAGATCGGAAGGATTGCTGAATTGTTCATACAGCCGCGCCGCCAGGATGCAGGCGGGGCCGTTAGCGGGTGTGTTCTTATAATACAGTTCGTTCTTTTGCCAGGCAATGCCCCCGCCTTCCGTCGTATTCCATCCGGTCTGGATATTGGCCCATACCGTCTCTGCAGCATCCCTCCAGCGGGTATCGTTGGTGGCGTCATAGGTGCGCAGCATAGCCAGCGCGTTCCATCCCATATCGTCGTAATACTGCCCCAGGAAAGTATTTCCGTTCTTTGCCTGCACCCCGGTATACCACTGAGACATATAACCGGTGTAAGTGGCGCTCTGGGTGCGTAGGTAGGCGTCCACCAGGACGTCCAGGGAGTGGGCCTGGGGCCAGTAGTTAAAGGTGACATTGCCCTGGTTGTTCTGGTTGAAATACCCTCCGGAGGCGTTCCAGTAGCCGGAAACAAGGGCAGTCGTGCTGCTGTCAGCGATCTTGTTCCAGTCATAGACGTAGGCGGTGCTCGTCCCCGTCCCTAGGTTGACATTGTCGTAGTTCTTCTCACAAGAGAACAGAAAGACCAGTAAGAGACTATAAAGCATATATGATTTAATAAGTTGCATGTTAGATAGGTTTTGTTATTGCGGCAGGACCGAATGGGTATAGGGAGAACCGGCTTGCATGTACAAAATGATATTGTTCTTCACATTGTTATTCAGGCTGGCGTTGAACTTAAAGGTGTAGTCCCATTGATCGTCGGTCACCGGGAACAGGTACCAGTAGGAAGCCGGAGTACTGGAAGTCGGTTCATTGTTGTTGGAGTTGGAGCTGCCATACGTTTCATAACTGTCCGGCACTCCCCCTCCGTAGTTCACGGTAAATTGAAACTTGTACCGGTCTTCCAGCCCATAGGATACCGCGGGCAACTGAATCAACTGGCCATTATCCACCCATATGCTATTGCCTGAATAGGTCAGGATATAGGTCACCGCATCATATTGTGAAAACCAGACGCCCACGCTCCGGATTACGGTCACCGTACCGGTAGCATTGTTAAAGTCCAGGTTGAAACGGACCTGGGCAGTCGTATCGGAATAAGTGGTGGAACCGGTTTGGGTCAGCCCCTGGCTGCCAATGTAAAAGGTGACCGGCGTGCCGGCATTGCGGTCTGTGAACTGGTAAGTCCCCCCGCTCTTAAGCGATGTATACAGCTCGAAGACGCCATTCGCTGTCTGCTTCATTGGCAGGGCCTGGGACAGGTCTGTGCCTCCTTCGGTAGCCGAGCCGGTGAGGTATACGTCGGCCGGGATATTGGCAAAACCGGCGGGCCGTTGAACGGTGATCATGCGCGTCTGCGCAGCAGGCACTTCATTCAGCCCTTTGGTGGAATATACCGTCCAGTAAAGATTACCCGTGCCCAAGGAAGGTATCCCCGCCAGGTTGGCGATCTGGTTTAACTGGGAATGCGTGAGGGTCGCCTGGTTGTTCACCCCTACCCCGTCGGAAGCGATCTTAAATACCGGGTGCTTGAAATTATCCCCGGCGGTATCAAAAGCGATCTCATATTGGACGAGGCTGCCGTCCGCGGCCTGCGCCTCCGACCATTCAAATACCACGGACGCCCCGGTAGCAGGCTGCAGCTTGACAAAAAAACTATCCTGCGGCGTAAATAGCGTGCTAACAGGGCTGACGGTCTGGTCCAGTGAATAATTGTAGCTCTTTTTACAACCCATGCCAGTCAACAGCAGGACAAATGAGAAGAGGAAAAATATATTGCGTTGCATAACAGATCAATTGTAGATTAGTAATTGGGGTTCTGGGTAAGTTGGGAATTTTGTTCCAGCTCGTAGGTCGGGATGGGCCATAAGTAATTCCGGCTGGCATCGAAGGACCTGGGCGGCAGGCGCACAAAACCATTATCGATCGTTGGGTCTCCATACTGAGCCCCATGTGGGTAGCCGTTCAGCACCGTTTCTGCCGTCTTCCAGCGCCGGATGTCGAATATGCGAAGCCCCTCCAAGGCCAACTCGCAGCGCCGTTCTCTTCGAATAATGGACCTCAATGCACCCGCGTCCCATGCCACATTAAAGGTCGTGGCGCCCGCGTCCGTGAAGCCGGCCCTCACCCTCAGCGCCCCTATGGTCTGGTTCCAGATGCCGGCATTCATTTGCCCTAATTCGTTTTCTGCCTCTGCATACATCAGCAGGACATCGGCATACCGGATCAGGATCAGGTCCAGCCCGGAGGCCTCTCCTGCCGCAGCGGTGGGATCATAATACTTGCGGATATAATAGCCTGTGGGCGAACTGAAACCGCCGTTCGGGACATATTCATTGAGTCTGGCGGAACTCGGGTCCGATCCGGGCTTGATATAAATAATCTGGGTAGAGCCGTCCGGGTTAGTCCAGACATAGTCATTATATACCAGGGTCGCCGTCATACGAGGATCCCGGTTGGCATACGGATTATTGATATCATAACCCGATGCCGCATCCGTAATCGTATCCCCGTTGGTCATCAGGTAATCATTGACCAGTTCCTGGGTGGGTGCAAGGGCGTTATCCCTGGCCCCGGCGGAGATAGGTATGAAATCAAAGAGATCGCTATAGGTCCTGACGAGGGGCACGAATTCCTCGTCCAGGATGACTTCGCTATTGTGCTCATTGGTAGGGCTGAAGATATTGCTGTAACTGCTCACCAGGCTATAGGTTCCATAAGTGGTCGTATTGATCAGCGTATCACAGATACCTGCTACTGCGGCCCAGTTGCCTTCGTAAAGCTGCACCCTGGCTTTCAATGCCAGTGCAGCCCCGCTGGTGATCATTCCGAGGCTGGCTGAAGGAACCGCCGTATTTACCGGAAGATTGGCCTGGCAATAATTCAATTCACTCAGCACAAAGGACAAGACCTGGGCCCTGGGTGTGCGAGGGATCGTCTGTGACTGCGCCAGGGTAATGTCATGAACAAAGAGAGGTACGTCCCCGAACCAGGTCATGAGCTGGAAGTACTGGAACGCCCGGAGAAAACGCGCCTGGGCCTCTACCAGCGTCTTTTGGTCAGCGGGGTAATTAGGGATCAGGTCGATATTATCCAATAGCACATTGCAGGTCTTGATCCCCTGGTAATGCGCGTCCCACTCCTGGTCGAAGCGGGCCAGGGAAGGGTTGAAACTGCCGCTGGAAATGGAGAACACGTTGTCCGCATCACCCCGTCCGTTATACGCATTGTCTGACAGCCCTTCGTTATAAAAGAAATAATCGTTCGGCAACATCTGGCTGTACGCTGTGTTCAATACGGAACTTGCCTGGTCCGGGGTTGTCCAGTAGGTCAGGTTCGTGTACTCGTATGTCGGCGCCTGGTCGAGCTTCTGGCAAGCAGACGCTCCGACAAGGCCTATGAGAAGAGAAAGATATATTTTGTTTCGGTGACTCATACAATCGTTTTTAGTCGTTAAAAGGTGACATCCAGGCCGCCGCCGTAAAAGACGGGGGTAGGATAAACCCTGCCGCTTTGGTTGGCCCCATTGGTATTCGACAGGCTATTATTAAACTCGGTGGACTCCGGGTCCAGGAACTTGACGCCGGATAAGGTCCACAGGTTTTGTCCTGTCAAATAGACCCTGAGTTTCTGAACACGCAGCTTCCTGGACAGACCGAAAGGCAGCGTATAGCCGATTTGCACATTTTTCAGGCGCACGTAGGCCCCGTTGAAAATATACAGGTTCGACCCCTGGATATAGTCGTTCTGCTGGGAAGGGCTGCCATTGGCGGATAAGATGGGATACGCCGCGTTAGGATTGGTGGGGCTCCAGAAGTTGAGTTGGTGCTTAAATATATTATAGGAATAGTTGGCCTGGTAAGGGTCCACCAGCTCTCCGCGCACAAACATGTCGCGCCGGCCCACCCCCTGAAAGAAAACGCTCAGGTCGAAGTTCTGAAAGGAGGCCCCGTAAGTAAACCCAAACGTATACCGGGGAAAGGGATTACCCAATACATACAGGTCATTGGCGTCGATGACTCCATCCCCGTTCTTGTCCTTATACTTAATGTCCCCGGGTATCGGTGTGATGCCGGTGAGCTTGGCATATTTAGCGATGTCATCGGGGGTCTGGAAATAGCCATCCCTTTTGTACCCGACGTAAGCGTTAAAAGGTACACCCGGTTTGACAACGGTTTGCATCTCCGCATCACCATACAATTGCTGACCGCCTGGAAAAGCGACTACCTCATTACGGCTGTCTCCGATATTAGCGGAGAAGTACTGTTTGAATTTCCGGCCGTTGAGATTATACTTTACCGATACTTCCCAGCCTTCGTCGCGCATCTTTCCGGCATTATAATCCGGGAGCGTCCCTCCAAAGGTACCGGGTACGGTAAGCGGCAGCAGGATATCGCTGGTCAGTTTGTTAAAGTAGTCAAGGGAGAAAGTAAGGGTATGGTTTAGCACGACGGCATCCGCTCCCGCATTGAACGTCGCCGCCCTTTCCCAGGTCAGGTTCGGATTGGCAAAAGTGAACGCGGTACCGGCCACGGCGGAATTATTAAAGCCATAGGCGGGCGTGAAGGAGCTATACTGTGTCAGGTACTGATAGTTGCCCACGTTTTGGTTTCCCAGTATTCCATACGACCCCCTGATCTTGACTTCTCCAAAGTGCTCACGTACTCCCTGCAAAAAGGATTCGTCCGTGGCCTTCCAGGCCGCAGAGACAGAAGGGAAAAATCCCCATCGCAACCCCTTGGCAAATTTGGAGGACCCGTCATACCTGAAGTCAAATTCTACCAGGTACCGGTTCATATAAGAGTAGTTGGCCCTGCCGAACACCGAATTCAAACTGGTGACGTACGGGCTTTGAGCGGTGGTAGCCGATCCCGTGGAAACGACGGAACCCGTGACGGGAATACCGAGCGCGCTGTCGGTATAGTTATAAAAAATATTGCTAGACTCGGCGGTCGTGGATTCATTCGCTGTCCCCACGAGTAGGCCCACGCTGTGTTCGTGAAAATGCCGATTATATTCCGCCATCAAATTGACGTTGGTAAAAATCGACTGGGAATAGGCGTCTCCGGTATTGCGCAGATTGCCATATTGACCCTGGGGATAAAAGTCCACCTGCTTGACCCGCAAAAAGGAATGATTGAAGTGGACATCTCCCCCAAACGCTCCTTTAATGGAAAATCCCTTGCCCAGGCTCAACTCTGCACTGAAATCCCCGAGGATGTCATCGTTATTGGTTGTCTGGTACCCGCCGGCCTCCAGTATACCCAGAGGATTGAACTGGGTCAGTACGGAATTGGTAAGGTACCGGCCCAGGGAATCCTGGAGGGCAAAATTGGTGGGCGTCCTTTCGGCATCCGCCATCAAAAAGGCATTCCCATAAGAATTTGTCTTTAAGTTATCGTGTGCATAGCTGAGCGTACCCGAGGCCTTTAAAATACCGTAGTCGCTCGTCGCGCTGATCCTGACGTTGTCCCGGTAATATCCGTAGTCGGGTCCCACAAAATTACTGGCCTGGTCCACGGTCCCGAAGGAAAGCAGGAAAGTGGAGTGGTCTCCACCCCCCGAGAGGGTCACGTAATGGCTTTGCTGGGGAGCGGGATGCAGGATGGATTTCAGGAACCATTCGTGATCTCCTCCTTGTTTCAACGCCTGGATATCCGCGGGAGCGTATATAGGCGACTGCCCAACATTGGTTAAGGATTCATTTTTATAGATCGCATTTTGCCAGGCCGGTAAGGGGGAGAAGAGTATCTTGGAATACTGGATACCATAAGTCCCGTCGTAGGTGACCGTGGGCGCGGTATTCTTCCTTCCCTTTTTGGTCGTGACCAGCAATACTCCGTTAGCGGACCGGGAACCATAAATAGCCGCGGCGCCCGCGTCCTTCAGCACCGAGATGCTTTCAATGTCGGCGGGGTTCAACAGGGAGAGGTTGCCTCCGGTGATCCCGTCAATGACGACCAGGGGTGTATTGTCTCCCATCGTGCCCACCCCGCGGATGTTAAAGTTGACTGAAGCGCCCGGACTGGGGTCCGGTTGCTGAATGATTAAGTTAGGAGATACCCCTTGCAGGAGTTGCATCATGTTAACCCCCGGCTTGCCTTCGATGTCTTTGGGAGTGATCTGGTCAATCGCCCCGGTCAGGTTTCCTTTTCGCTGGGCGCCATATCCCACTACTACCACATCATTCATAGCCGATTGCACCAGGTGCAGCGTAACGGACAGCGTAGACCTTCCGTTAACGGGAATGTTCAGGGCCGCATACCCTATATAGGAGATATGCAACACGGCATTGGACGGAACCGTGATCGAAAAATCACCATTCACGTCTGTAGCGACACCTTGGGCACTGCCCACGATCATAACGGATACGCCCGGAAGCGCGTTCCCCGATGAATCCCGGACCCGTCCCCTGACCAGGATAGGGTCAGGCGGAATCGCCTCCGGTGGGGACGATCTGTCTGCGACATTCACGATAATGGTGTTCGCCACGATGCTATAGACCAATGGCTGGCCCTTAAAGCAACGGTCAAGCACTTCCTTCAACGGGGCATCGCGTACATCGATGTCTACCTTTCTTGCTTGCTGTAATAACTCATCACTGTAGAAAAAGAGAAAGCCGGTTTGCTTCCGGATCTCTTTAAAGATCTTTTTCAGCGACACATTTTTTTCAGAGAGCGTCACATTCTGGGAGTAGCTTTTCGCACTCACCTGCAAGCAAGCAGTCATTAATAAAACGGCTGTCAATCTGGTTGTCATCAGCAACGTTTTGGTCAGTAAAGAGCGCTTTGGGGGCGTCCCTTTACAAAGAGCGTCAATTCTCATACATTTGTGTGTGTTTTGGGTTGTTCTTTAAGCAATCATTTTAGGTTGTATGTATAGGCATATACTCCAAAGGCTCCCAAAACTTTTTGCGAAGTGCGCTCGAACCGCACTTCGTTTTTTTTGATCGCCCGGGTTAACGGGGTACTACTGTAAGGGTATTCCCCTCTAATCTATAGGTCGCACCGCCTGCCGACTGCAATATCTTAAACATCTGTGCCAGCGTTGCTTTCCTGGAGATCAACCCGCTGAAGTGCGAATGGATATCCCCTCTATACACCACCTGCACGTCGTACCAGCGGGCTACCTGCCGCAGCAGGGGTTCAATCGTTATATTGTCAAACTGGAATAATCCGTTTTTCCAGGCCACTACCTGTTCCGTATCCACTGCCTCCACCTGCAAATCACCTGCTTCTCTGGAAAAGCGGGCCTGCTCCCCCGGTTTGAGTAAGGCCGACTGAGCACCCCGGCCGACCCTCACTGATCCATCCAGCAAACAAGTATTGATACTGTTTTCATCGTTGTAAGCCATGACGTCAAAGCGGGTACCCAATACCTCCACATTGACTTCATTCACTTTGACCCGGAACGGATGTTCTTTATTCTTAGCCACTTCAAAGTATCCTTCTCCTGTCAATTCAACTTCCCTGTCCTTCCCCGTAAAAGCCGTTGGAAAACGCAAGCTGGAGGCCGCATTCAGCCATGCTTTCGTGCCATCCGGCAAGACCACCTGGTATTGCCCGCCCCTGGGAGTGACAATGGTATTGTAGGCTCCGGGGTTACCTACTTTTGGTGCGGCTCCGGGCGACGCATCCCCGGTACCACGTGGCATGCCCGTCCCATTCGGGAACTGGTAGTAAGCCAGGCGTCCTCCAGATAATTTAACCACTTGTGCATTTCCCTGGCGGGCAAGGGCCCCTTCATGTGCACTGTCCAGGGCCATCCGCGATCCGTCATCCAGGATCAGCATGGCCTTATCCCCACCGGGTCCTTTATCTCCGGGTAAGGCATCACCCGCTTTAGCCAACTGGGCCACTCCATGATGGGAAACCGGCCTGGCCCACCACCAGACGCTTCCACCCAATACCAGCAATAACACCGAGGCGGCAATAGCCCTTCCCCAGGATATCCGGCGTACGGGGGCGGCTGCGGCACCTGCCTGACCCGTTGCGGAAGCGGCGACGGCGTCTGCCTGACCCGTCCCGGAAGCGGCTCCCAGGCCTGTGGAGCGCGCGCCCAACGATGCCCTTAGCAATTCCTCGCTTTGCAGCGGATTGAAAAGAGGCTGCTCCCCTGAACCGCCCATCTCCTGAAAATGTTCCCAGGCCTGCTCCATGAGCGCTTTTATTTCAGGCTCGGCCGACTGATCCTGCAAAAGGGACATAAACTCAGTGCGTTCGGCTTCAGTCGCCGTTTTGTCAAAATACCGTTGAAAGAGATAGGCCAGTCTGGTTGAAGGCATAAGGGTGGTTGTCTGTATGGAAGACAACCGAAAGAAAAAAAAGAAGTAATAGGCAGGAAAAAAATATTACCGGAATACCAGGGCCATGGAAATGAGCAGGATAAGGACGTCCGCCCGATGATTGCGGAGGGATAAATAGGTGCGGATCGAACGCAGTGCCAGGCTCATGTGTTTTTTGACCGTATCCACCGACAGGCCCAGGCGACCGGCGACTTCTGCATGGCTTAAGCCTTGCCTGCGGTGCAGCAGGTATACCTTCTTTTGTTGCAGGGGCAGCCGTTCCACCGCCTGATCCAGCAGCGCCTGGTATTCGAATGCAGGGTCTCCCACTGCAGGATCAAACCCGGCTTGCTCCGAAAGGGTTGTTTCCCAACGGACCTTGCCCGCATGCTCCCGGGCGATTTTCTTGAGGCAGTTAAAGGTATGATTACGGGCGGCGGTAAACAGGTACGCGTCAAACCGCTCAACCCCCACCATAGTAGCGCGTTTCAGCCATATCTTGAGAAATACATCCTGGACGATTTCCTGTGTCAGGGAAAAGGATTCCGTAAGCCGGTAAATGTAAGCGCCCAACTTCTGGTGATAGGCCTTAAAAAGATGAGTAAACGCCGCTTCGTCGCCTTTTGCTATTTGACATAGCAACTCCTTTTCAATATGTAATGGCAAAACAAGCACCGTCAGCTAAACCGTTTAATCAACTGAAGGTAGCAAAAATGTTGGAACGATCCTGGCAAAAAAACGGACCTCCGGTAAGCGGTCCTGCCATAGCAGCCACACTGGCCAGAGGTCCGATGCAAAATAAGGGCAGACTATTATTTTTTAACGTCCACGGTTACCACAGCCGATAACTGGCTACCGTAAGAGCGGTGAATCCCGTCGGCATACTGCAGGGCAAGGGTATGTTTGCCGGGCGTCAGGGTAATGGAAGCTTCCGTCTGCGCTTTTCCGAAATGCAGGTGGGTGGAATCCTTGGGCACTACCTGGCCTGCAGGAATGGAATCACCGGCGTCGATGAGCAGGTGATGGTGTCCGGAGGCGGCTTTTACAGTACCTGCCGTATCCAAAGCAATCCCGTCCACCCCAAATTCTACTTTCAGCGGAGAAGAAACGGACTGGCCGTCCTTCAGGTTCTTAAAGTACACTTTGGCGCCGGCCGGAATGGCGGGCAATGGATCCACGGAGGACATCTTCATGCTGGCCATGGAAGTATCTTTACCCGCAGCGGAGTCCTTTGCAGCAGTAGAATCCGAAGTGGACGAACTGCCCGAATTGGAGTTACAGGCTACCAATCCGACGAGTAGCATCGCAGGGAGCCATTTGATTTTATTATTCATATGGTTATTATTTTGGAACACAATTTACACTTTTAATGGATTAATTGCCTGCTAATGAATAAATAAGGAATAAGGGGTGTTTATTCGCATCACCCTATTCCCTGGCCGAAGGCAATAGATAGGACTCCACCCATCGTTCCCTGACCGCAAATGTCCCGTATGGACGGCGCGCTCCTCTTTTTTTTCTTGTTTTGCAGGTATTTAGTACTTTCAACGCTCATAAAACGAAACAAATGAAAAAAGCCCTATTGCTCTGTTTGAGTTTACTACTGGTGGCGACTGCCTCTTTTGCCCAGGTGCACCATCCCGTTCATCATCCCGTGCACCACAAGCATCACCGCCCGGTACACCATCCTGTCCATCATCCCGTTCATCATCGTTGATGAATTTTTTAGGTAATTCCCGGTAAAGCCGCACCTGTTTTTCAGAAATGCGGCTTTATCTTTTTTTCCTACTTACTAGTAAGTAAGTATATTTGCGGATTATATAAAAATGGAACGGCATATTCCACTTCAATGAGACCTTCACACGATACCAGGGATAAAATCAT
>Ga0302315_10000692_pt1 | contig 36779 bp, 34 predicted proteins | sample III_Palsa_N3_1_FD_200532 | JGI IMG/M metagenome (GOLD analysis project Ga0302315, IMG submission 200532) | Peat permafrost microbial communities from Stordalen Mire near Abisko, Sweden - III_Palsa_N3_1 | ecosystem: Environmental > Terrestrial > Soil > Palsa > Peat permafrost | place: Sweden...
AAGAACCAACGTGACAAGCTAGTTGATACACAAGTTCTTTTTGAAATACTAAATAGGGCAAGTCCACATCGTATAACTTTTCGTCTTTATCAAAATTGCTTCTTGATGAAGCAGTAGCAGCATACACTCTCTCGTTTATTTTAAGTTTTATCTCACCATCGATTAAGTACAAATAATTCGCTAACTTCAAACACCCAACATCGCGAGCACAACTCTTCAATTGATTAGAAAAACTAGCTTTAACCATATGAGTTGCATGCAGAAAAAGTGGTAAACTTTCTGCTGATAGTACAGTGGTAATACTATCATCCCCTGCTGCTCCTGCACTATTGGAAACGTAATAAAGCGCCTTGTAGTCGCTATCGCTTAGGTCAAATCCAAAAAAAACCCTGACTTTCTTCGTTGCTTTGGGTTCATGATTTCCTGCTGAATTTTTTCCATCAATAAAAGCACATTCTTCTAAACCAATATCGATACGCGCTAACAGTTCCATGAGCACTTTTTGGTTAACAAATTGGCTGGGCACATAAAAATCCATTCCTTCTGCTTTATTTTTATAAACAATAACTTGTAATAAGATAAACAAAGTAACAGCTATTTCTCCCTGAAAATAAGCCGGAAAGAGTCTTCGGTTTTGTAAGTATAAAGAAACCTCGTGTGCGCCCACAGGAACATTAGAATCATCCGGACGCATTAATTGATTCAGGAACGCTAAATGAGAAACGCTTAAAAGCGTTTTAACTTTCTTGTCTAGAGTGATTGCGCCTCTCCAAGCTTCAATCATTCGAATGCCAACAATCGAAGATGATCCCACTTCAACCTGGGAAGCGGTATTATTTAGGGTTTTATTTAAACCCATCAGAAAATGCCCTTGAGAACTCACGTCACCATACTCATTGAACCCGGTGACGCGTTTTTTCATACGCATATCTGAAATCCATTTACAAATCGCTGGATCAGCGTTAAATTTAATATCTTCTGCTGACAGCAATAAAATAGCGGTAGGGTCGCCATTAAAACGCAAAAAATTGTCAAGCTTGCCCTGATAAGGCGTCATTAAGTGTTGTTGAATTTCTCTTCGTTCTATGGCGCCCAAAGAATAAAAACTTCTTCCCTGGCAGGAAGCATTTGGATCAACGCTAATATAAAGATTAGAAAAAATTTGGGGGTATTCTATTAAAAATTCTTGTATTGCTTTACAAGCTGTTAAATTTCCACCCCACACCCCAATGATCCCTGCCAATGTTAAGTAAGGATAAGTTTCTCTTAACCATACTGCAAAAGCTTTAAAATGCTCAAAATCACCACGACCATCTAAACAATCAACAACAAGTATGATCTGATTCTCTTTTTCAGCTTTTGAAACCTTTATCGCGGGTAGCATTAAGCGCTTCCAATGAATCTTTGCTGGAATTTATCAAAAAAACTAACTTAAATCAAGAATTTTTGACAATAATCAGCAAGCTCCCTCTGAAAAGTGTATATGCCTATATTGCAAAAAAATTATTCAGTTTTTGTTTCAGGTAATTGGAGAGTGATTTTTAAATCAGCCTTATCGTTCTAATAGCAATAGCGCTCAGTCTCAAGAATCACCATCATTATCTCTTGCGCCTCGGATTTGAAGTGTAGTAGCATTTTCCTTTAAATTACCCGGGCCGTTAGCTCAGTTGGTAGAGCAGCTGACTCTTAATCAGCGGGTCCCTGGTTCGAACCCTGGACGGCCCACCATATCTCCTGATCGGCCCACGTGCCTACTGTAGAGATGCGAAAGTGGCGGAATTGGTAGACGCCCTGGATTTAGGTTCCAGTGGGGAAACCCGTGAGAGTTCGAGTCTCTCCTTTCGCACCATTTAAACACCGTTTTATTTTTTAAGAGAGGTTGAACATGCAGGTATCTTTAGAAACAACCAGTGTTATTGGTAGACGATTAACCATTAGCATTCCAGCTGATCAACTGCAATCGGAAATTAACGAACGTGTTAATAGCGTCTTAAAAAATCGAAAATTAGACGGCTTTCGCCCTGGTAAAGCGCCTAAAAATTTAGTTCAACAAAAATTTGGTCCGCAAATTCGCCAGGAAGCAATTGGTAAATTAATTGAATCGAGTCTACCACAAGCATTAAAACAAGAATCCTTAGAGCCTGCTGGGCGTCCTGAAGTTGAGCATATTTCTTCGTTTGATGAAACCGAAAAAGACTTAACTTATATCGTGAGTTTTGAAATATATCCAGAGATTAACTTGCCGAATTTGGCTGATATTCGTATTCAACAATATCAATGCCAGGTGACCGATGCAGATGTGCAAACAGCGGTATCGAAACTACAAAGTCAATTGGGTGTGTGGCAAATTGTTGATCGCGCAGCAAAACAAGGGGATAAATTAACGGTTGATTACACAAGCTTGTTGAACGGAAAGCCCTATGAAAATAATAGTGGCGAGCAAGTGGCTGTCGAGCTTGGTAGCAACAGTTTTATTGAAGGGTTCGAGGCAGCCTTGATAGGGGCTGTTGTCGGCGATACACGCGCAGCCGGCTTACACTTTCCAGCGGAATGGCGCATCGAAAATTTAGCAGGAAAACCAGTGGATTTCTCAATTGAAGTCAAAGAAATTGAAGAAAAAATATTGGCTGATCTGGATGAAAACTTTGCCAAAAAAATAGGGGCTGCAGGAACCGATGTTGCGGCAATTCACGCTAAAGTGCGCGTAGATTTAGAGAAACAACTTGCGTTAATAATTAAAGAAGCGTGCAAGAAAGAAACCATTGACGAAGTTTTAAAGAAGACAGACATCGTTATTCCTAATGCCTTGATCCAAAATGAAATAGGACACTTGCATGAAGATTTACACCGTCGGATGAACGATAAAGGGCACACTTCGTGTCAACATCCCGGATTAGAAGAGGAAGCAAAGCGACGGGTAGCGCTCAGTCTCATTTTACGCCAGATAGTTAAGTTAGAAAACCTAACGCCTAGCGAAGAAAAAATAAAAGAAAAAATTTCTAGCATTGCGGCCAGCTTTGGCAACGCAGAATTCATCGAAAGCATGTATTATAAATCTGAGGAGTTGATAACCGGGATTCGAAATTCTGTGTTAGTCGAACAAGCAATTGAATGGATTATTAAGCAGGTTTCTATCTCTGAAAAATCGATCACGGTGGAAGCGCTCCTCAAGCTTAATCACAGTCACTAGAGCAGAGAACGACAGTAAAAGTATTTCAGGAGGAAGTATCGATGGCAGATATTAAAGCAGTAGGATTAGTCCCAATCGTTGTGGAGCAGTCGGCCAGAGGGGAACGCGCTTACGATATCTATTCCCGGTTACTGAAAGAAAGAGTCATCTTTTTAGTAGGTCCTGTCGAAGATTATATGGCGAATTTAGTGATTGCTCAAATGTTGTTTTTAGAATCTGAAAATCCAGACAAAGATATTTACCTGTATATTAATTCTCCAGGTGGTGCAGTCACGGCGGGGATGGCTATTTACGATACCATGCAGTTTATTAAGCCGGATATCAGCACGCTCTGTATTGGCCAAGCTTGCAGTATGGGGGCGTTGTTGTTAACGGCCGGCGCGAAAGGAAAGAGAAAATCTTTACCGAATTCACGTATCATGATCCATCAGCCTCTAGGGGGCTTTCAGGGGCAGGCGAGTGACATTGAAATTCACACGAAAGAGATCCTGAAATCACGACACAGACTGAATGAAATACTGGCTAAACATACAGGTCAAAAAATAGAGCGTATTGAAAAAGATACAGATCGGGATAACTTTATGGGGCCAGAGGAGGCCGCAGAATATGGTTTAATCGATTCAGTGATGACAGAGAGATAAATCGCGGCAACAAGGGTCTAAGAGGATAGTGAGCGCCATAAAACAAGTTCCCTTGAAAAGTTTTATGAGAGTCCATATCTTGTTTGATAAGTGAGAGAGACTTTTAAAGTGCGAGGTACACATGAGTGATAAGCAAAACGGGCGACAAGATGGAAGGTTGTTATATTGCTCATTTTGCGGCAAGAGCCAAAATGAAGTTAGAAAACTTATTGCTGGACCATCGGTTTTTATTTGCGACGAGTGCGTTGAGTTATGTAACGACATTATTCGCGAAGAGATAGAAGAAAAACAAGGGACAACAACCGCAACCCGTCTTCCAAAACCAAAAGAAATTTATCGTATCTTAGAGCAATACGTGATTGGGCAATCGCACGCTAAAAAAGTTTTGGCGGTAGCCGTCTACAATCATTACAAACGCTTACAATCTGGCCTAAAAGCAAAAGAAGAAGAGGTTGAATTAGGCAAAAGTAACATTCTCCTGATTGGACCGACGGGCAGTGGAAAGACGTTGCTTGCTGAAACCCTAGCACGATTATTAGACGTGCCCTTTACCATCGCCGATGCGACGACTTTAACCGAGGCCGGCTATGTGGGTGAAGACGTTGAAAATATAATCCAAAAGCTATTACAAAAATGCGAATACGATGTTGAAAAGGCACAAACCGGGATTGTTTATATCGACGAAATTGATAAAATTTCTAGAAAATCAGAAAATCCTTCCATTACTCGAGATGTGTCGGGTGAAGGGGTGCAGCAGGCTTTATTAAAGCTGATCGAAGGAACCATTGCCTCTGTTCCGCCACAGGGCGGGCGCAAACATCCGCAACAGGAATTTTTACAAGTCGATACTTCGCGTATTCTCTTCATTTGTGGAGGCGCTTTTTCAGGCTTGGAAAAAATTATTCGTCAACGTTCTGAAAAAGGTGGTATTGGATTTTCTGCCGAGATTGCAAGCAAAGACGACAAAAAATCACTGGGCGATAGTTTAAGACAGGTAGAACCAGAAGATCTGATTAAATTCGGGTTAATCCCAGAATTTGTTGGTCGATTACCAATTGTCACGACTTTAGAAGAACTCGATGAAAAGGCACTGGTGAGTATTTTAACCGAACCTAAGAATGCTTTAACGCGACAATATCGCAAGCTCTTTGAAATGGAAGGAATCGAACTTGAATTCAGAGAGACTGCTTTGAAAAAAGTCGCTGAAAAAGCCATGGAAAGAAAGACGGGCGCGAGAGGACTGCGTTCTATTTTAGAGCAGGTGTTATTAGACACGATGTATGAATTACCTTCGTTAGAGGATGTTTCCAAAGTTGTAATCGATGAATCGGTTGTAGAAGGTACCTCAGAGCCTCTGCTGATTTTTGAAAATACAGATAAGGTTATCCGTCAAGCAGGTAGCGAGAAGTAGGGAAATCGTTAAAAAATGGTTATTCCAATATTGCCTCTTCGAGATGTTGTTGTTTACCCACATATGGTTATTCCTTTGTTTGTGGGCAGAGAAAAATCAATTAAATCGTTGGAGCATGCTCTGGCGAATTCACGTAGAATTCTCTTGACAGCGCAAAAAGATGCAACCGATGATTCACCCAATCCTGAAGGATTGTATGATATCGGGACAGTCGCAAATTTACTGCAATTATTAAAATTACCCGATGGCACGATTAAAGTATTAGTCGAAGGCATCGAACGTGGGCGTCTCATCGATTTTGCTCAACAAGAGCCTTTTTTCTTAGCGAACGTAGAACCAGTCGAAACGGTTGGGATGGCAGATCTAGAAATTCCAGCCTTGATTCGTTCATTGTTATCCGAATTTGATGAATATGTGAAGCTGAGTAATAAGTTCTCATCAGAAGTCGTGATGTCTCTAACTTCTATCGATAATCCAGAAAGGTTAGTCGATACCATTGCGGCCCATTTGTCTTTTAAAATTTCAGATAAACAAAAAATTCTAGAAAGATTGGATTTTAAAGCCAGGATCTTAGAACTCATTCAGATGATAGAAGCAGAAATTGAATTAGTTCAAATGGAGAAAAAGATCAGTAGCACGGTGAAGCGTCAAATAGAGAAAGATCAGAGAAAATATTATTTGAACGAAAAGATCAAGGCTATTCAGAATGAATTAGGAGAATTAACCGAAGACGTGACGGTTAAGTCCGAAATGAAAGAGTTGTTGGATAAGGTTGAGGCCAGTGGTATGCCGAAAGAGCCTAAGGAAAAAACAATCGCCGAGATTAGTAAATTAAAGATGATGTCTCCTTTTGCAGCCGAAGCCACTGTTTCTCGAAATTACGTGGACTGGATGTTAACAGTGCCTTGGAAGCATCGCACAAAGATTCGAAGTGATTTGATCCACGCAGAAAGAATTTTAAACAAAGATCATTATGGTTTAGAAAAAGTTAAAGAAAGAATTTTAGAATATCTGGCCGTTCAATTAAGGGTGAAACAAATGAAAGGCCCTTTATTGTGTTTGGTTGGGCCTCCGGGGGTTGGGAAGACCTCATTAGGGCAATCGATTGCACGGGCAACGGGACGTAAATTTGTGCGTATGTCGTTAGGCGGCGTTCGAGATGAAGCTGAAATTCGCGGACATCGTCGCACTTATATTGGTGCTTTGCCTGGAAAAGTATTACAAAAATTGGCCAAAGTAAAAGTCAAAAACCCCTTATTTTTATTGGATGAAATTGACAAAATGGGGGCTGACTTTCGTGGAGATCCGGCTTCTGCTTTGCTAGAGGTGTTAGATCCTGAGCAAAATCACGCTTTCAATGATCATTATTTAGAAGTGGACTACGATCTTTCGGATGTGATGTTTGTTGCGACAGCCAATTCACTCAATATTCCTTTGCCATTGTTAGACAGGATGGAAGTGATCCGCTTGGCCGGTTATACCGAATATGAGAAATTAAATATTGCCAGACAGTATTTAGTTCCGAAAGAATTAAAAGAAAACGGTTTATTAAGAGAAGAGCTTTCTATTTCAGATGAGGCGATCGTTGATATCATTCGTTATTACACCCGAGAAGCAGGGGTACGAAGTCTAGAGCGAGAAATATCGAAGCTCTGTCGTAAAATTGTCAAAAGCTTATTGATGGATAAAAATATTAAAAATTATGTCATCGATACGGCATCAGTCGAAGAGTATTTAGGCGTTAAGCGTTACCGCTTTGGTCAGGCAGAAGAGGAAGATAAAGTCGGCCAAGTCACCGGATTAGCCTGGACAGAGGTCGGCGGAGAATTGCTGACAATCGAAGCCATGACGATTCCTGGAAAAGGAAAAGTGACTAGCACTGGCAAGTTGGGTGAGGTGATGCAAGAGTCGATTCAGGCGGCAATGACGGTTGCACGTAGTCGTGGAAAGCATCTAGGCATTCCCGATGATTATTTTGAGAAGCACGATATTCATGTGCACGTGCCAGAGGGTGCTACTCCAAAAGATGGTCCCAGCGCGGGGATTGGAGTGTGTACCGCTTTAATTTCTATCTTAACTGAGATAGAAGTGCGCAAAGACGTTGCTATGACCGGAGAAATTACGCTAAGAGGGCAGGTTTTACCGATTGGGGGACTTAAAGAAAAACTATTGGCAGCCAAGCGTGCTGGTATGCGTGAAGTGATTATTCCGGATGAAAATCTGCGCGAACTGTCCGAAATTTCTGCTGAAATTTACGAAGGAATGAAAATTCATGCAGTGCACTGGATTGATCAAGTTTTAGATCTTGCCTTGGTTCGCTCGCCAATGCCGAACGCTAAAAAAGTAGAACCGCCATTAGCCGGCACGCGTCCGTCGAAGGATCAGCAGTCAAGTGATACGAGGCACCATTAAGTTCGAGAGAGTTGACGTAGAGCCCCTAAAGTTGGTATAAAGCTCCCTTCCTATACTCCATTTCGCGATAGGCGTTTTTAAAATAAGGGGACCGCAGTGAATAGAACTCAGTTAGTTGATGCAATTTCTGAATCCGCCGATTTGGCGAAGACAAAAGCCGCGGCTATTTTGGATATCATTCTGAACAAAATGACTGAGGCAATGACCGAAGGCGAACAAATCGTTTTAGTTGGATTTGGAACTTTTTCAGTAAAGAAAAGAGCCGCTCGTGTCGGTAGAGATCCTCGCACTGGTGGTGCTTTGCAAATTCCTGAAAGCATCGTTGCCAGCTTCAAAGCCGGCAAGGGATTAAAAGATGCGCTCAATGGAAGAAAGGTTAAGGAAACAGAAGTCGCTTAAGAGTGTTCAAATCGGGTGTTTAGCTCAGTTGGTAGAGCGTCGCCCTTACAAGGCGAGGGTCGGGGGTTCGAGTCCCTCAACACCCACCAGCGTTCAATGAGGAGCGGTAGTTCAGTTGGTTAGAATATCGGCCTGTCACGCCGAGGGTCGCGGGTTCGAGTCCCGTCCGCTCCGCCAACTTATCAAAATAGGATAATTATGCTGCAATTACTACGTGAAAAAGCACAGGGATTTTTGGCTTGGGTAGTTGTTCTTTGTATTGCAGCCACTTTTATTTTTTTCGGACTGGGAGATTACTTCTCAACCAGCGGTTCAAGTCAAATTGCGGCAAAAGTGAATGGTGAAAAAATTCGCCGGGAAACAGTTGACATCCTATCAGAGCGGCTTGCTCGCCAATACGAGGGCCGTATCGATGAAAAAAATCTGCAACGGCAAGTTTTAAACACACTCATCCAGCGAACGGCACTGTTGTTAGCCGCTAAAAAACAAGGCTTTCAAGTGGGGGACACTCAGGTAGCCGAACTGATGATTCAAATTCCAGCTTTTCAAGAAAATGGCCAATTTTCAAAAGAAAAATATTTAAAGACATTGGCGCAGGCCTCTTATACAGATAATGCTTTTCGTCATGAGCTTGCTCAAGATGTGTTGATGGGGCAGTGGGAACAAGGGATCATACAAACGAGCTTTGCGACCAAAGCAGAGCTAAATAGTTTGGTTGCTTTACTCGATCAGAAACGCGATTTTGGATTTCTCGTGATTCCAGCCGATCAATACACCAAAGGGATCTCAGTATCTCTTGATGAGATCAACGCGTACTATGAAAAAAATCGTTCGCTGCTGGTTGCACCCGAGACAGTGGCTTTAGAGTATGTCACGCTTTCTTTGAAGGCATTGGCGCAAACGATTAAACCGACCCCAGATGAGATAGCCGCGTATTATCAAGAACACCAAACGGCTTACACTTTACCTGAACGAGTTCATGCGAGACATATTTTGATCCTAGCACCAGAAAATGATCCGGCGGCGGATCTGGCAGCTAAGGAGAAAATTGAAGCTATAGCGAAGACTTTAAAGCAAGGAGGTAATTTTACCACGATTGCTAAGACTGCTTCGGAAGATCCGGGTTCGGCAGCACAGGGAGGCGATTTAGGCTGGTTTGTTCGAGGACAAATGGTACCTGAATTTGAAAAAGCCGCTTTTGCCATGCATAAACCCAATAGTATTAGCGAGCCTGTTCGGACCTCTTTTGGCTATCATTTGATCCAAGTGGTTGAGTATAAAGATTCGGCTGTTCGAGCATTAACTGAAGTAAAATCTTTAGTCGAAGGGCAGATCCAGAATGAAAAAGCAGAATTGTTATTTGCCGAACAATCAGAAAAAATGAGCAAATTAGCCCTGCAGCAAAAAAATAGCTTAAAGCCTTTGAGTGATGCCTTAGGGATAAAACTGGAGGAAACAAAAGCCTTCGGTCGTGCAGGGGGAGACGGGGTTGCAAGTAACGCTGCTGTCATCCAAGCTGCTTTTAGTGGTGCTGTTTTAACCGGAGAGAACAGTTCACTAATCCCCTTAGCAGAAGGGGAAGTCGTGATGATTCGAGTGAAGCAACATCAGCCCGCAAAACAAGAGAGTTTAGAAGAAGCCAAAGACAATATTCGTCAAATCTTAATGGCGGAAGGTTCTAGAGCGAAAGCGAAAACAGTTGGCGAAAAGATGGTGCAATCAATACGAGATGGGAAAAAACCAGCTGATCTTGCCAAACAAAATACTTTAACCTGGATTTCGAAAACGAACATGGGTCGTTCAGCACCAGAGATAGATAGACAAGTCTTATTAATGGCCTTTAGCCTAGGACCTATCGAAAAAGCATCGGTTGCTGTCAATGCACAAGGCTTTAGTTTACAAAATGGCGATTACGGGGTGATTGCTTTAAATAAAATCATTCCCGGAGAATGGGCTACACTAGAACCGGATATCCAAAAAACCTACCAAGAAGGCCTGCAAGGTGCTGGAGGTCAATGGGAATATGGGCTTTATGTTAATCAAGTATTACGTGATTCAAATGTCAAAATGATGAAAGATGAATGAAAATATTATTGAATTTAAAGGGGTCTCAAAATATTATCACGATCACCCTATTCTGCAACATATTGATCTCGAAGTTAAAAATCGAGAATTTCTCACTATCTTAGGTCCTTCGGGTTGCGGGAAAACAACGCTGCTTCGTTTAATTTCTGGCTTTGAAACCCCCAGTAGCGGCACTATTTTGATGAATGGTCGCGATATTGCAGGATTGCCGCCGCATTTACGCCATGTGAATACCGTGTTTCAAAGTTATGCGTTATTTCCGCACATGAATGTTTTTGACAATATTGCCTTCGGATTGCGTTGTCAGAGAATCGATAAGACTGAGATCGAATATCGCGTGAATGAAGCCTTAAAAATGGTCAAACTCGATAACTATGGAAAACGAAAACCCAGCCAGTTGAGTGGGGGGCAGCAACAACGTATTGCTATCGCCAGAGCCGTGGTCAATAAACCACTAGTATTATTATTAGATGAACCTTTAAGCTCTTTAGATTATCGTTTAAGAAAAACCATGCAAATGGAATTAAAGCAATTGCAGGCAGACTTAGGCATTACTTTTATTTTAGTCACTCACGATCAAGAAGAAGCTTTATCGACAGCCGATCGAGTGATTATTATGAGCCATGGCTTGATTGAACAAGCGGGTACTCCACGCGCGGTGTACGAAGAGCCTGAGAATTTATATGTCGCTAAATTTGTTGGTGAGGTGAATATTTTTAATACGACTTTACTAAAGGCAGATGAAGAAAATCTTTTAGTCGATATTGAAGGCAAACAGTTTGTTTTGAAAAACACGAAACAATTTGAGATCCACCAGAAAGTCTATACGTTATTAAGACCAGAAGATCTGGAAGTATGGGGTTTAAACGAAGTTGAAAATCCAGAAAACATGTATCTTGCAACAGTGACACGAGTTATTTATAAAGGATCAACTGTTGATTTAATCCTACATTTAAGCAGTGGAACTCCCATATTAGCCACGCAGTTCTTTAATGAAGACGATGAAAAACTCGACTTTCAGCCAGGCGAAAAAGTCTGGGTGTATTGGCGAGCTGGTTGGGAGGTTGTCTTACCTGATGATGAAGGATGATCTCTTTCGTAAAATATCGATTAGCCTGATTTGGTTTTGGCTAGTTTTCTTTGCTTTGATCCCAACTTTTTTATTATTTATTAGCAGTTTATTATTACCGGGGGATAATGAACTGGTTCGCTTACAGTTTACGGTTGAACATTACGTCAGACTCTTGAATGAAAACTATCTTCGGGTATATTTTCGTTCTTTTGTATTAGCAAGTACGTGTACAATAGGCTGTTTGCTGATTGCCTATCCTTTTAGTTATTTTCTCGTGCGTTTTTGTGATCGGTTTAAAGGGATTTTGTTGTTGTTGGTCATCATTCCTTTTTGGACCAGCTCTCTCGTTAGAACCTACGCAATTATTGCGATGTTAAAAACGCATGGAATTGTCAATTCAAGTCTGATTGCCTTAGGGGTTATCGAGCAGCCGATTGCCTTAATGTACACCAACACGGCAACGATGATTGGTTTAATTTATACATTATTACCGCTCATGGTTTTACCGTTATATGCCAATATTGAAAAACTAGATATGCGTTTAATTGACGCGGCGAGAGATCTTGGGGCCAGAAAATACCAAATTGTGACAAAAGTGTTATTGCCTTTAACGATTTCTGGGATTGCCTCGGGCTGTATTCTGGTTTTTTTGCCGGCGATGACGCTTTTTTATATTCCGGATTTATTAGGAGGGGCTAAAACCTTATTGCTGGGTAACATTATTCAAAATCAATTTCTAGCAGCCAGAGATTGGCCGATGGGGGCTGCTATTAGTGTTAGCCTGACTTTAATCATGGGACTTTTGCTATACGTCTATTGGCGCTATTATCAATCGCCATTGGAGTCTGATCGTGAAGCGCATTAGCCAATATACTTATTTATTTTTAGTATACTTGTTTTTGTATGCGCCGATTTTCGTGCTAATCGCCTATTCATTTAATGATTCTTCTTATTCACTAGTCTGGCATCAATTTACCTTTAAGTGGTATCAAAATTTGCTCGATAATACCGAGTTGCAAATCGTGGCGCTCCATTCATTGTTGGTCGGTGTTTTGGCTGCAACGGGGGCGACTTTTTTAGGGACATTGGCGGCTGTTTGTTTATATCGGTATAAATTTTTTGGTAAAAAAATATTACACGCTTTAATTTTTATTCTGATTGTTTCGCCGGATATTGTCATCGGCATTTCATTGCTGATCTTGTTTTCTACATTAGAAATGACCTTAGGCTTTTTGACTTTACTCTTGTCTCATATTACTTTTTGTATTCCTTTTGTGGCAGTGACTGTCTATTCTCGTTTGTCTGGGCAAGATAAAAATATCTTTGAGGCAGCAAAAGATCTCGGTGCTACTGAATTTGAAATTGTCAAAAGCATTTTATTGCCGTTATTATCCCCTGCTATTTTAGCTGGATGGCTCTTAAGCTTTACCTTGTCGATGGATGACGTCATGATTAGCTTTTTTGTCACAGGACCTGAATTTGATATTTTACCGTTAAAAATATTTTCGTTAGTCAGAGTCGGGGTTAAACCAGAAGTGAATGCGCTGTGTTCGGTGATGTTTGGGTTAACCTTAGCGGTGGTATTAGTCTATCAATTAACCTTTTGGAAAAAGAAGCGATGAGATACGCTCGCCTTGGAATAGCGCTTTTTTTAAGTTTACAAAGCTTACTTGTTTGTGCGAATGATAAAGTTTTAAACATCTATAGCTGGGCAAGTTACATTCCAGAATCGGTGGTACGTGAATTTGAGATAGAAACAGGGATCCGGGTGAACCATTCGACTTATCCCAGTAATGAAGTCTTGTATGCCAAATTAAAAGCAAATCCAAATGCGGGATACGATATCATTGTCCCATCAACTTATTTTATTAGCCGGATGCTAAAGCAAGATCTACTCCAGGCTATTGATCATAAAAAAATTCCTAACTTTCGGCATATTAATCCCGCTTTTTTGCATAAAAATTACGATCCAAAAAATGACTATAGTGTTCCTTTTTTATGGAATGCAACGGGTATTGTTGTTAACAGAAAATTTCACCCCTCCGAGCGCATCACGACTTGGCAAGATCTGTGGAGCCCTCTGTATACCGATCAATTATTAATACTGGATGATACGAGAGAAGCATTTTCAGCAGCTTTGTTAAGCTTGGGCTATTCTGTGAATGAAAAAAAACCTGAGTTCATTGAAAAAGCTTATCAACAATTAAAAAAACTTAAAAATAATATTAAATTATTTAATTTAGATACGCAGCGTTCTATTTATTTAGATGAAGATATTTCGCTGGGCATGGCCTGGAATGGAGATGTCTTCCTGGCTAGCTTGGAAAACAAAAATCTAGCATTCATCTTCCCTAAAGAAGGCTTTATTATTGCGCTAGATAGCCTTGCAATACCCAAAAATGCAAAACACGTGGAGTATGCACACCAGTTTATTGATTTTTTGTTGCGTCCGGCCATTGCAAGAAAGATTAGTTTAGAGACAGGATTTTCTACCTCTAATTTAAGTGCGCTAAAATTATTGCCATTGAATGTTCAGCAGAGCCCTGTGCTTTATCCTGATGCGGTGACTTTAGAGCGTGGATATATTTTAGAGGATGTCGGCGAGGCTGCAAAATTATATGAGCAGTATTTTGAACGCTTAAAACTGGAAGAATAAAGGAGTGTGGTTATGCTAAATCGATTGAGTTACGCAGCAGCAATAGTCGGCGTATTGGGTCTTTTCAATGTATTACCTCTTGCTATGGCAGATACTAACCCCAAAGCGGCCAAAAACGCTAAAGCGCCAGCACCTATGCAAAAACTCCCTAAATATAACGCTGTTCAGTTATCAGGGGTTGGGGATTTATACATTTCCCAGGCGGCAGAAGAAGGGGTGACAGTTGAAGCAGACGATAGTATTTTGCATTTGATAAAAGTTTCTGTAGACAACAAAACCCTGTCACTTGACTTGAAAGATGCCTCTCAACACACAGAAGCTAAAATTACCTATCACTTATACGTTAAAGATTTGCAAAAAGTGACTTCTAATAGCACTTCTACCGTTTATATGAAGGGTCCTTTTAAAACAGACACGCTGGATATTATCATGGGTGGTTTAGGGGAAGCGGATGTCGAACTCGTGGTGAATCAGCTAAACATCAAGATTGACGGTGGGGCAAAAATTATCGCTAAAGGCATTGCAGGTGTGCAAAATATTAACATCAATGGGGCAGGGGAATTTGACGGAACAAAATTGCTTGGTAAAAGCGGTGCCGTCTCAGTCAATGGTTCAGGTCTAGTGAAACCCAATATTTCCGATCAACTCGATATCAAAGCCTATGAAGATGCGATTGTAAAATATTGTGGACAGCCTGCCCTGACAAAAGATACATCAGGCCATGCGTTGTTGCTGCCCTTGCCTAAAGAGAAGTGTTAAACAGGGAGTTTTTTAAGGATTTCCCACCACTACAAACGTTAATTTTTCTGGTGTGAGCAATGTTTTAGCAACACGGTTAACGTCTGCTAAAGTAACGACTTCTAATAATTTGTTTCGCTGGTTAACATAGTCAGCTGGAAGTCCTCCGAGATAACAATGCATCAGCATGTGAGCAATTCCCTCTGGAGTCGTAAAATTTAAAACAAAGCCACCGCTCAATCCGGCTTTGGAAGCTCTAAATTCTGCCTCACTAATGCCCGTTTCTTTAATGTTATTCCATTCTTGTCGAATAATCGAAATCACTTCTTTGACTTTCGTATTATCCGATTCAAAAGCGCCCAGCCACAGGGTCGCAAAATGACGTGCCATGAGATCTGTCTGAATAGAATACACTAAGCCTTTCGTTTCTCTGGCATCAAGCCAGAGGCGGCTGGTAAAGGGTTTTCCCCCTAGAATATCATTGATGATCAAGAATGCCAGATAATCTTTGTCAGTGACTGAAAGGCCTTGTTGTGCAAAGACAACGCCGCTTTGCGGGGTATCTTTTGGAATAATGGTTGTTTGTCCATCAAGATTTAAGGGCACTTTCGTGTCGATAGATAAACTATTTTTAGGGGGGAGTCCCCCAAAAGTGTCGTCAATGCAGTTGCTGAGTTGTGCGGGAGACAGATTACCAACCGTGGCGAAAACAAGTCTATCTCGAGAAAATCTTGCGGCAAAACTGCGTTTAATATCTTCGATTGTAATAGATTGTCTTCCGTCTAATGTGCCAGAAGCTGGCGTGCCATAAGCATGGGGAGAAAATATTTTTTGTAACAAAACTTTCTTAGCAAAAGCCTGCTCACTAGAGCTCGATAAGCGTGCATCAGCGGGATCAAAATTTTTCATTTTTGCCAATTCTTTTGCATCAAAACTGGGCGTGATGAAAATTGTTTTAATAATTTGGAAAACTTCTTTTATTTTTTCTTGCGGACACTTGAAAGAAAAATGAATATTGTCATGGGTAATTTGTTGATAAATGCCTTCTAGTGCCCCGAGTTGCTTTAATTGTTTTTCTAAGGCATATCGATCAGAACCTTCATCTGTGCGCTCGAACATCAACTGCAGCATCAAAGCCCCTAAGCCTTCTTGTCCTTTGGGATCGACGCTTGCTCCAACGCCTTTGAAAGAAAAGCTAACGGTTACTAAATGTGTTGTTGGATCGGGTACGTAAATCACGTGGATATTTTTAGGCGTCTCCCATTCTTGAATGGGCACTGCTGCCTGCACAGAAAAAGAGATGAAGCAAATTAGCAGTTTTAAACCATAATAAAGTTTTTTCATGAATGCAACCTTCCTACTTTTGGGCAACGGGGTAGCCATAGGCAGTGACAGAGGGGCCCTTGCTGAAAATATTTTTAGCAGCAATTTTGACTTCATCAGCGGTCACTGCTTGAATAATATTGGGCCACTCATCGAGATCTTTTAAGGTATACCCAACGCTTAGACTCTCTCCCACCAAATACGCCAGGCCTTGAATCGAGTCTTGACGGTATTGAAAATGATAGTTTGCCTGTTCTTTTGCAATTTTTAACTCTTCGGGTGAGGCGCCATTTTCCATGAAACGACGAATTTCGCTTTCAACGCTGGCTTCTAGTAAGAAAAGATCGTTAGTATTGGTGGGTGTTGCAGTGACTGTTAGGCTATAAGGATCGTAAAAATAGCCAACGTATTGGGTATTCGCTATTTGAGCGAGTTTTTGTTGTTGCACGAGAGATTGGGATAATCGACCAAAAGTGTCGTCTCCTAACATTTGTTGCAATAACGTGACAGTGGCTTCTGCTTGCAACCCTTTAGTTCTGAAATTAGGGGCGGTATAAATCCGTTGAAAAAAAACACCGCCTATCTGAGGATCGCGGATCTCTACTTTGGTGTTAACGCCTCGGTGTTGAGGTTCTCCTTGCCAATGACGAGCCGGAACTGCTTTGTTTTTTAAAGGACCATAAAATTGTTGGATCAAAGGTTTCAAGGTTGCTATATCTACATCGCCGGCAATAACCAAAATAGCGTTATTGGGGGCGTACCATGTTTGGTAGAAGCGCAAGGCATCGTCTTTGGTATATTGCCGGATATCTTCTTCATACCCAATGATAGGCTTACCGTAAGGATGTTCCCAAAAAAAGGTATGATTAGCCGCTTCCATTAAACAGGCTTCAGGCCTGGCATCGACTACCGAACGGCGCTCTTGTAGCACAACGTCTTTCTCTTTATCGACGATGGACTCAGTGAGCACTAAATGCTGCATGCGATCGGCTTCCATAGACAAGATAAGTGGCAGGTGTTCTTTGGCGATCGTGACGTAATAAACCGTTCTATCCCATGAAGTATTCGCGTTTTGTTCACCGCCTAAGTCGTTGACCGTCCGTTTGAAGGTATCGTTTGGAAATTGCTCGGTGCCTTTGAACATTAAATGTTCTAAGAAATGAGCTAAGCCTGTTTTACCCTGCGGTGAATCGCCTGATCCGACTTTATACCACAGAGAGTGATAGACAACAGGTGCTTTATTATTTGGCAGAATAACTACTTCAAGCCCATTTTTCAGCGTGTAGTGATGATAGTCGTGTGATTGGCTTTTTTTCTGAGTCGTAGAGAAAGCATAAACACTCAATGATAAAAAACAGCAAAAAAAATAGCATAAAATTTTCATAAGACGCATAGTACTTGCTTAGAAAGCAGTGAGACAACTGAAATTTTTATTGAGCTTATCGAATAGATTGGCTTGACAATGATTGATATTTAACGATGATAGTACTAGTGTATGATCATCAATAGTGGTAGGATGTTTCTTTACGCAGTAGTCTTACACGAACTAAAGCCAGCGTTGGGAGGCAGTTTGAATGAATAAGGTTAGAAATATATTGGCAGGCGGTATTGCCATTTCCGGTTTGATCGTTGGCGGCAGCGCTTTCGCCGATCAAGTCAAAAATAAAGCTAAGGATTTGGCAAAAGAATTAGAAGGGACAGAAGCACACGATTCTACCCGTCGACACAAATCTCGAGAAGGTTGGGATCTTGGTAATGGTTGGAAATTAAACACGACCGGTGGCCTTTCTTATGTTAATCCTCAAAACGCTGATTACTGGGTGAAATTGAGTGGCGTGATCCGCTTAGATGAAACTGCCTTTATGGGTAGCTATCGTGATAAAGCGGCCTATTTACCCAATGGTGCTGCCGCAGGCACGACCCCATCTAAAATCACCAATGGCGCTTTAGTTCGAGTAATTGAAACGTATCTTGATGGTGGTCTTGGAGAAAACTGGGAATACACTTTTTCTTTAAGCTATGGTGGTGGTCAATCCACAAAAGTGACTGTCAGCGATACATGGCTTTCTTACACAGGGTTGATGGAAAATAACCAAGTTTATGTTGGGCGTGTACCAGGTAACTGGTTTGGTTTAGACAGTGCTAACAGTACTTCTTGGAATCCCTTCCTCGAGCGCAGTATGCAAGCGAATGCTTTTTATCCTGGTGATGGTTTAGGAGCGATGACTGATTTCTGGTGGGAAAATGGTGGTGTAGTCTTTATTGCCTTCCAACCCGATCAAAACAGCAATCGAGCAAATTCAGTGAATCCAGGGGCGAATACGACGGCTACTTATGGGGCTAGAGATCGTTGGACAGGTGTTGCCCGTGCAACCGTTTCTCCAGTACATACTCCGGGAGATGTGTGGCACTTTGGTGTTTCTGGTGGCTGGCGTGAAGTGTTGAGCTCATATAATGGTGCAGCCACAGCACAAGGGATATCTTATAGTAGTGGTCCTTCTGCACGTTCTAGAGGAACCAATTCAAGTGATGGTTTGTTAAGCACAGGCGCTACCCAAGCGAACAATGCACGACTCTTTAACGTAGAAGCAGCGCGTCAATGGGGTGCCTTCATGTTAGAAGGGGAATACACTACTGCGTTTGTGCATCGTGTTAATAACAATTTAGGAACACTACGCTTTGATGGTTGGAATCTTCAGACTCGATATCTCTTGACTGGAGAACACCATGCTTACGACGTTCGTGATGGTAACTTTGGAACAGTTATTCCAAATGCGCATTACGGTGCAGTTGAAGTCGTTGCTCGTTATGACTTCTTAAACCTGAATAACAAAGATGTTCGAGGTGGAACGGAGCATGATGTATCCGTTGGTTTGAACTGGTTTGTCAGCCAACAGATCAGAGTGTCTGCTAATTACATTCGGGCGTCTATTCACCCAAATAGTGATCAGGCAAAACGTAACTTGGATATCGTGGCAGCACGCTTACAACTTAAATTTAAGTAAGCTTAAGCCCTCCTTTAAAAACCCCCGTTTAAAATCTAAACGGGGGTTTTTTTTAGGCTAGAATTTAAGATAATCGCTTGGCACGAAATGTCCCGTCTGACAGCTTCAATCTAAAAACTTCATCAATGCTAATATCAGCAGTCGAACGAATCACAGTCTCTGCTTCTTCCTTGAAAATAATCGCATAGCCTCGTGCTAATGTTGCCAGTGGACTCACCGTATTTAAAGCACGGATAGCATTTTTTAAGACAGTCTCTTTTTCTTTGAGGGTTTGTTGCATCAATTGGATTAGTTGCTGTTCTAGTCTTTTTATTTGTTGTTGTTCGGCTTTAATCACTTGGCCTGGGTGTTTTAAATGCTTAAAAAGCCAATCTAAACGTTGGGCTTGATGCTGTAAAAATTTAGTCATTTCATGGATGAGCCGTGTTTCAAACAGCAAAAATTGTTGTTGTAAAACGGCTTGATGTGGTGTGATAAGTTCTGCTGCAGCAGAAGGTGTTGGGGCACGTTTATCGGCAGCAAAATCGGCAATGGTAAAATCAATTTCGTGTCCTATCCCAGTGACGATCGGAATTTTGCTTTCAAAAATAGCACGAGCGACTCGTTCTTCATTAAAGGGCCAGAGATCTTCTAAACTACCGCCACCGCGCGCTAATAAAAGCACATCGGCTACTTGATGTTGATTGGCTGCACGCAATGCTGCGATAATTTCTCCGGCAGCTTCGGCTCCTTGGACTTTAGTGGGGTAAATAATCACGGGAATTTGGGGAAAACGGCGCTGTAGGACGCTTAAGATATCTCGAATAGCAGCACCTGTCGGGGAGGTAATGACGCCAATTTTTTTAGGTAAGAAAGGCAGCGGTTTTTTCCATCGCTCTTCAAACAGTCCTTCTTTACTCAGTTTTTCAACCAGTGCATCGAAGGCCTGTTTGAGTAAGCCATCGCCAGCCATTTCTACTCGTTCAACAATCAGTTGATAATCCCCTCGGTCTGGGTATAGGCTCACTTTAGCGAGTGCTTGAACGAGCAAGCCATTGCTAAGCTCAAAAGGCAATGCGCGCGCTTGGAAGCGAAATAAAGCGCAACGAACTTGGGCTTTTGGATCTTTCAACGAAAAATACAGATGCCCAGACGTTGGTCTGACCAAGTTAGAAATTTCACCCTCTACCCAAATGGCTGGAAAGTGATTTTCCAGTAACTGTTGGCTTGCTTGATTGAGCTCTGAGACCGAAAATATAATTTTAGACATGTGAAACAATTGTATCGCCTAAGGATAAGAATGTCACCGGATCTAAAACGCGATGAGTATTGGATGCAGTATGCCCTAGATCTGGCTAAGAGAGCTGAATCAATGGGTGAAGTGCCGGTCGGGGCTGTCCTAGTCCGAAATGACGAATTACTCGCTGAGGGGTGGAATCAGGCTATTTCAGCGTGTGATCCGACAGCCCATGCAGAGATTGTTGCTGTACGGGCTGCTGCTTTAAAAGTGGGTAACTATCGATTATTAGAGACAACGCTTTACGTGACTTTAGAGCCTTGCGCGATGTGTTTAGGCGCGTTGGCACACGCACGGGTTCAGCGCTTAGTTTTTGGGGCGACTGATCTCAAAGCAGGTAGTCTAAATCACCAGGTAAAGGTAGAGGGTGGCGTGTTAGCAAATGCGACGAGTGATATCTTGCGGGATTTTTTTAAAAAAAAGCGTTAGGCTCTTAAAGTTATCCACTGAAAGTCTGGATAGAGTTGTGGATAACTTGCAGAGTCCCAGAATCCGTAGAGAGTAATAGGATTGTTTATTATTTGTACAATTCAAAAAGGAATGCCATGCTTACAAGAGCAAAAGGAGTAGCCATGATTCAACCGGATTACGTTAAGATGTTCGATCTCAAGCCTGAAGAATATGCTTTAAAGATTTTAGTATGTGCCGAGCAACAAACTGAAATAGCTTTATCACACTGCACTTTTATTGAGCCAGCATTGCCACGCGATATAAGCTTTGATGATCACAGTTTTGATTTAGTCTTATGCCCGAATGCTTCGGCATTAGATGAAAAAGCATTATTAGAATTAACACGAATTGGTGGAGAAGTACGAGTTTTTCCAGTGATCGATGAGGACATTCAGTCACTCGATAAAATCGGGGCAATCATTCAGTTTTTACAACAGCAACAGATGGGGACGGAGTTGCGCCACCTAACGCTACCCTTCGGGCACTCTCAGGTAATGTTACGTATCTGGGGGCATGCCTGTCAGGTTACTGAGAAGCAGGCAAGGTAATATTCAACTCTAGTACCGAACGATTTTCAGTTTTTTGTAATTGAACATTAATTTGATCTTGATCGATTTGAATATATTTACAAATCACCGCGAGCAATTCGTGTCTTAGTTTCGGTAAAAAATCGATATCACTGCCTTCTGCTCGTTGGTGCGATAAAACAATTTGTAGTCTCTCTCTGGCGACTTTTGCGGATTGACGGCCCGTCCCCATGCTGTTCATCAATTTTTTAAAGAGGTTCATGCTGGACTCCTATTAAAGATTTTGAGTCCTTCTAAGATTTTAGATTTCCATCCTTTTGCTGCAGCAACAGTTGTTTCTTCCCCGAGTAAAGTAGCGACTGCATTTTGATAAGCGCGTTTAGCATCACTGATCTGTGCTAAAAGAGTGACAGGAACCCCGCTATTAGAGGCATTTAACACAGCGGTTGATTCAGGAATAATCCCTAAAAGTGGAATCGCTAAAATTTCTTGAACATCTTCCACGCTTAACATTTCACCTCGTTGTACACGAGCCTCTGAATAACGAGTTAAGAGTAAATGTTTTTTGATTTCTAAGCCTTGCTCTGCACGACGAGAGCGGCTATTTAAAACACCAATGATTCTGTCAGAGTCTCGGACAGAAGAAACTTCAGGGTTGGTGACAATGACAGCTTCATCCGCATAATACAGGGCCATTAACGCGCCGCGTTCTATCCCAGCAGGGGAATCACACACGATAAAATCAAAGTCTTTTTTGAGTTCGTTTAAAATCCTTTCAACACCGTCGGACGTTAAGGCATCTTTATCTCGTGTTTGCGAAGCAGGCAAAACGTACAGATTTTCACAACGTTTATCTTTAATGAGTGCTTGTGCTAGGTTAGCGTCATTTTGAATGACGTTAACAAAGTCGAAAATCACGCGTCTTTCGCAGCCCATGATCAGATCGAGATTTCTAAGACCAATATCAAAATCGACGACGACGGTTTTATAGCCTCGGCTGGCCAGTTCAGCGCCAATCGCGGCACTGGTTGTGGTTTTCCCGACACCGCCTTTGCCTGAGGTTACAACAATAACTTTAGATTCTGACTTAAGCATGAAACCCTTCCAATATAATTATTTCTATGATTCTGTATGTATACTATAGCACTCGAATGTGCAAGCGCCCGGCTTCAAAAAAGATCTCGACGGCAAGTCGCCACAAGCTTTGCTCGATATCTTCACTGATTTTGTATTCTCCAGCAATAGAAACAAGTTCTGCTTCTAAGCTTTGGCAAAAGATCCTGGCAGACTCGTCTCCCGTGACACCGGCTAAAGCACGTCCTCGCAAAGGACCATAAATATGAATGTGGCCATCGGCAAGCAATTCTGAGCCATGGCTAACGGGGGCTAAGACAATTAAATCTCCGCCACGCGCATAGATTTGTTGTCCAGAACGTACGGGTTCGGTAATCACTTTGGTTGGGCTACCTTTAAGCCGTGTTTCAGCGACTTTGTTGCTTTCTACCTCAGCTGCGTTTTCAACAAGATGATCACTGGGCTCAACTTCTGTTTGTGATGAAGTACGTAAGCTCGGTAACCCAATCGCGAGGGCAGCGGCTTGTTGTTCGGCATTTCCGCCTTTTAAGCCGATGGGTAGGAGATTCTTTTGAGATAAGATATTGAGTAATGCCTTAAAATCAAGTGGACTTTCTGAAGCAGGAAGCTTTTGAAGATCGATCACAACTGGCGCTTGATAGAAAAATTTTGGGGCTTGTTGGATCTTGGCGCTGAGTTGTTTTTCAAAAACAGTTAAATCTGTTCCCAGCAGTTGTAGCGCAGTTAAAGGGTACAATCCACCTTTGACTTGGAATATTGATACAGCATCGTGTGGGGCGTTAGCAACAGCCGTCATGGGATTATCTTTTAGGGTGTTGATTGATGAAAAAAAACAATTGTACGGGGATGCCTAAAACCTGTCAAATAATAAAATGAGTTGGTTTCCCATCTTTATTTTAGAATCTAAGCTATTAGGCGGGTTTAATGAGAATAAGTTTAGCTGAAAATAACAGTGATGGGAGATATATTTTTTAAAGAGTCCGCTTTTTCTCTGATAGAAGTTTTGGTTGCGCTGCTGCTATTGTCGATCGTGAGCACAGGCGTTGGGAAACTGTTACTAGATCATCAACGCTATGCCCATCAGGCGACAATTTATCAAGAAATAGCCGTTATTTCGGTCGTACTCATTGAGTCGATCAGAAATGATCCGGCAGGGTTTCGACAAGGAGCTGCACTTTTGTTTTGGCAACAAAAGCTAGAAGAAATATCACCTGCGGCAGAATGGATGATTGAGCCTTCTGGAGAAAAAGAATGCAGTTATCAGATCAAAATGACTTTTTCAAGCCCAGCCATGAAACCCATCGAATTCATGGTCGATCTTTAAAATGGCGTGGTTTTAGTTTAATTCAAGTATTAATCAGTTTGGCTTTAAGTTTAATCATCTTAGCAGGATTTTTTTCTTGGCATACGCTCTTAAAAACAACACTGCTTGAGGCTAAAGAAAAAAGAGAACACTTAAATACAGGGAGAACAGCTCTGCAATTAATCATGAACGATCTAAAATACAGCGGGTATCTTGGCTGTCGAAGTCGGGATGATAATTACCCTGTGCGCTCGCATGTCGCCCCTGGTGCGGCTCGTTATCAATTTTATCGTGCCGATACAGCGGTTGTTGGTTTTGTGGCAATGCGCAGGCATTGTATCAGGCGATTACCCGATAGTGCTTGTCAACGGATGAAAGAGGGTAGTGATGTGTTGGTGATTTATAATATCCCTCGCCATATTACTTTTTTAAAAGATCCGATTGTAAATCTGGAGGACGACTTAATTGTTGACAATGCAAAGTTGATTCGGTCGCATTCTTTGGTATTAATTAGTGACTGTCATGCGGCTGATATTTTTGCAATAAAGTATGAGCATTCAGAACGAATTTCTCGAAAAAAATCCACTAGCTTTAATGCAAGTAATTGCTTAAGTAGAGCGTATGCGGCAGGTGCTGAGGTTGTGGAGCTGGATTCGGTTGCCTATTACATTGGCAAAACGACGCGCAAAAAAGAAAACAAGACAGTCTTTGCGTTATTTCGAGATGATCTTTTTCATGAAGCAGCAGAAATGATCGAAGGCGTGACAGCACTCAAGATGGAGTATGCGTTAGCAGATACCAATGGACACATTCATTATCAACCTTCAGACAATATCATTGAAAAAGATTGGCCGAAGGTTGTAGGTGTGCGTGTGACCGTGATCACAGACAAAGAAACGAGGTGGAATTATGAATTTTCGATACGAAACCGGCATCATTTTGATCCTCGTGTTAGTGCTGCTAACTATCCTGTCTCTGATAGCATTGCATTTAATGATGGCGGTGACTTTAAATTTACGTTTATCAGCTGATTTACAGCAGCAATGGCAACGAGAACTAGCGGTGGAAAATAGCTTGAAGGCAGCAGAACAAAAAATAACGATGGCAGATAAAGGACTCCCATTTGTCTTTGTGCCTGATCATCTAGAATATGGTTGCCAAGAGGGGGTTAGGATTTTTACAGTGACGGTTAGTCCGTTGCTGAGTTATTGGGTGGTTCGGCCCTAATGAAGTATCAATGGGTTTTCTGGTTGGGCTGGATAATGAATGCGACTTTTGCTGATCCTTTTTTTAAAGTGAGCAGCGCTGTTTGGGAGGAAAATAGCAAAATTTTGGTTGCTAATTGTCCTACTGGCGTATCGCGTCCTGGGGTGGATTTTTTGCAATCGCCTGAAAAAAATGGGGCATTGTTGTTAGATATGGTACAGGATCTTAAAGCGCCTTATTTTTATACCCTTTGGGCAGAAGGGCCAGGCAGCACTGTTTTACTGATGCAACGCAGTGATGAGACAAATCCTGCTATTTTGAAACGCGTCGTGCTGCCTTTTGCTGCAAAGCGAGGAACTCTAACGTTAGCCAGGGTGTTTTTGTCTCAACAATGGCAAACGTTATTATTGCTAACAGTGACCGAAAAAACAGGACAGCAAAGTTTACTGCAGATATTTGACGTCACGTACCCAACCGAAGGATTAAGGCAGTTGTGGGCATATGATTTTAGCCAAGTCGGTGGCATTAATACGCGACCTATCGTGGTGCGTTTGCCTAGTCAAACAGAAGGGATCCTATTTGCGAGCAGCAAGGTAGGCATCCCCTGCTTACAATTTATTGATCTTTCAGTCCCAAAAACAGTGCGTTCTATCTCAATCGATGCAAAGCTTCCTGAGAGATTGAGTGCGATTGATAGCAAACAGAGTGGTGTCGTCGATAAACTATATATGAGCGATGGCACAGCACTTTTTGCAGCGACATGGAGAGAGAAAGAACAGAAGGTAGCGATGGAGCTGTTGGTAAAGGGACGGGTAGATGATGGACCACTCGTGGTGCGTGATCCAAAAGGATGGGGGCATCGTTTGTATCTCATTGGAGAAATAATGGGTGAGCGGGGTGTCTTTCTGGTAGAAGAGTCGGAGGGGCAGACCACTCAGGAGGTAGGCGTACAATTAATAGCAGCAGGAGAATTTTTAGCGATATTTGTGCGTTACGGACAATTATGGGTGATCCCGCGAGCGGTGTCGGAGGTGCCTTTTGTTTTAAAGATGCCGTTTCATCAGCGCGTTAAACTTGCTTCAAGCCCGCAATATCTGGGCCCAGGGCATCATCGCATTCACGCTGCACTAGTTTGGGATGCTCTGCTGGCAGAGGAGCGACTTATTTTTTTGAATGATAGTTGCCAACTTAATATTTTCTTATTTAGAAAATCTTTAATGGATGAGAGGAGTGGGTGGCGGAAAATTTTACCGTGATCCAAATTTAGGGCTTTAAATTAAGCGTTGACAAGCGTTTTTGTTCAGGGTAGCGTTGGATTGTTTATGACTATTTAGTGCTGAGCTGTGGAAATTGTAAAAAAGATCTGCTAGCATCTGAATGAAACGGGGTCATTGGGCCCAATAGCGTGTCTAGTTAGGAGAAAATGTTCATGAAGAAAAGGTTAACAACATTGAAATGGGTTGGATTAACGCTGGCAGGGGTTGTCGCGTCGGGTAGCGTTATGGCTAACCAACATCAGGAACACCGCCATCACCACAGCGCACCTGTGGAATCTCACGGCGGTCTAAAAATTGTTAATCCAGAAGATCATTCCTACTGGTTCTCAATTGGTGGACGTTTAAATTTCGATGAGGCTCAGTTCTCAGGAAATACTGTTTCTAAAGGACCTAACTATCCTAGTGGCGCCAACATTCGTCGTGCATTCCTTGGGTTTATGGGTGGCGTTGGCGAAATGATTAGTTATAACATTACTTTAGATTTCAGCGGCGCTAATGGTGTTTATGGCACCAACGGCACGACCGTTGATTTCGAAGAAGCTTATGTTAATTTAGCAGCACCTGAATCTCACTTGATGGGCCATGCTAATCTTCGATTTGGTCAATTTACACCACCAAGCAGCCTTGAATTTTTGGGCAATGTTGGAACTAAGAATGACACGATGTTCTTAGAGTCTGCTTTAGATACCGGCACCTTCTCTACACCGCAAAAAGTATACGGGGTATGGGCTGATGCGAGCGCAATGGACATGTTTGTTTTAAGCGCTTCAGCGTATCAACCAAGACAAAAGAACTCCACTAACTCTTCTTCGAATGTCGGTGGTTTGAACAATAACAACTACGGTGATCAGGGGCGTGCCGATCGTTTGGGCAGCGCTGCTCGTTTAACGTTTGCACCTGTTCATACGCACGATACGGTTTACCACTTAGGCGTTATGGGTCGTTACCAATCGATGGTTAGCGGTGTCGCGGGTGCTTCCGTGACACAAAATGGCTTGTTCTCGACTGGACCCGAAGCTCGTGCGCGTAACACAGCAATGTTAGTCACGACCGGCTATGGTGCAGTGGGCAATGCAATTCGTGCAAAAAGCTACAACGTATTGACTGCTGAAGCATTAGCTTTATGGGGACCCGTCACGGTGAGCGGTGAATACAACCAAGCTAATGTACAACAAGCCGCAACATCTACGCTTGCAAACAGTGGCTCTAATCCACGTTTCCATGGCTGGCACGCTCAAGCGAGCTACATGTTAACGGGTGAATCTCGTCGTTACGATTTCCACCAAGGGGCCTTGCATAATCCGAAACCTGCTGGCAAATGCGGCGCTTGGGAAATTGCAGCACGATACAGCTTTGTTAACTTAGTAGACAAGAATATTTACGGCGGCAGCGAACACAATACAACCCTTGGGTTGAACTGGTTTGCTAACGAAAACGTTCGAGTTACCTTGAACTACATTCGCGCTAATATTCGACCAACTGCGATGGTATCGGTATTACCTGATATCAACACAGCAGGTATACAAACGAAACGGACGCTTGATATCGTTGGTCTACGCTTTGGGGTATCATTCTAAAGCTTGGTTCCAATCGGTCCTGATAAATAAAAATGCCCCACTTCGGTGGGGCATTTTTTTATGGAAAATTTCTGGTAGATTGATAAAAGTTGTCATAGACTAATAATATGTTAAATCTGAAACTGGTTAGAAAAATTCATTTACTTTGCATAGGCGCGACGCTTAGCTGTTCGGGCTGTGTTAATCCGCCAGATTCGATTGACCGCTTCGAAGCCATTAATCGGCCGATTTATAGCCTTAATCGAACGGCCGATCGTTATGTTCTGAAACCAGCCGCTCGTATTTATGAAGGGGTTTTGCCAAAACCCGTTCGGCAAGGGGTTGGAAATTTTTTCCAAAATTTAAGCGAAATTCCAAATATGGCGAATGATCTCTTACAGGGGGAGTTTGCGTTAGCCAGAATGGATGCCTCTCGTTTTATTGTGAATAGTACCTGGGGGATTGCGGGGATATTTGATGCTGCATCCAAGGGCAAAAATCCTATTGAGCGACACCACCAAGACTTTGGGATGACGCTTGCTAAGTGGGGATATCGAGATTCCAGTTATTTAGTGCTTCCTTTATTTGGACCGAGCACTGTGCGAGATGGGATTGGAAAACTTGGGACTTATTACATGAGCGTGCCTGCACACATGAAATCTATCCGCTGGCGTAATCGCTTATTTGCTTTAAATCTGTTGCAGACCCGTGCTGCTTTGTTAAAAATAGATCCTGCTATTGGAGAAGCTGTCGATGAATATATCTTCGTTCGCGATGCGTATTTACAGCACCGCCAATACCAGATAAAAGGCCCTTTGAGTGCCGAAGAGCAAGAAACCAAATTACAAGGTCCACCTGAATAATCTATATGATCCCTTCAGTACCATTAACAGCTAAAATACTCATGATCGATGATGACGCAGCCTTTCGAGCAGTGGCAAAAGAGTATTTTGAAGATAGCGGCTTTATTTTAATTGGTGCTGAAAATGGTGAAGAAGGCTTAACGTTATTTCGTTTAGAAAAACCCGATGTGGTTATTAATGATTTACAGATGCCGGGTTTAAGCGGTCTAGAAGTTTTAAAAATTCTGACTAAAGAAGCGCCCGAAACACCAGTGGTCGTGCTCTCTGAGGCTGGGGGACTTGATGAGGTGATCCAAGCCTTGCGCATTGGTGCTTGGGATTATTTAACAAAGCCTATGACACAAATTCCGGTTTTAGAGCATGCTGTTTGTCGGGCACTCGAGCAGTCTCGTTTAGTGGAAGAGAATAAATTATATCGACGAGAATTAGAAGCAGCGAACCTTGCTTTGAAGAAAAACTTAGATATTTTAGAAGAAGATCAAGAAGCCGGACGCAGTGTTCAAATGCGTTTACTCCCGGAACAAGGCATTCAATTTGGATCGTATCGCTTTCACCACCATATCGCCCCTTCTTTGTTTTTAAGTGGTGATTTTGTCGATTATTTTAAAATTAATGAAGATGTCTTTGGTTTTTATATTGCCGATGTTTCAGGGCATGGTGCTTCTTCAGCTTTCGTCACCGTCCTTTTAAAAAGTATCATGAGTCAAATGTTAACCAGATATCAGGCACAACAAGATGAACTTATTATTCACCCAGAAAAAGTATTAGCGAAATTAGCCAGCGAAATTTATGAAGCAAAATTGGGTAAATATTTGACAATGGTTTATGGCGTTTTGGATTGGAAAAAAAACCAATTAACTTATAGCATTGGTGGGCATTATCCGAACCCCATCTTGCTTGAAAATGGCAAAGGCCGCTTTTTAGAAGGACAGGGATTTCCGGTTGGGATCTTAAAGAAAACCGAATATCAACGCTTAACTTTAGAAATTAGCCAAAACGCAAAACTCTTGATGTTTTCGGATGGCATTGCGGAAATTTTGCCAGAAAAAGATATGGCCTCTAAAGAGCAATTGTTATTATCGATGGCTTCGGCTGGCAATGGAACGATTGATCATTTTATTCAACAACTCGGGTTAGAGAATAAAAAAGGCCTACCAGATGATGTTACTATTTTAACGTTGTGGAATGGATCATAGACTCGATCATTAATGCACAAAGCTTCTCTTCAAATTGCCTAATGGTTTCTTGTGGTTGGAGATAATTATTAATGATCATCACGAAGATGAGAGGCTTATTTTTCGGGATATCCATATAGCCTGCAAGTGCCGAAACACCAGATAAAGTCCCTGTTTTTGCGTGAATAACGTGGCTGTTTTCAACAGATTTAAACCGGGCGCTTAGAGTACCTGTTTGACCTGCAATAGGTAGAACTTCCATAAAAGATTGCTTTAAAATAGGATTTTTCCACACTGTTTCTAACAGAGAGGCTATTTGAATTGGGGTTATTAAGTTATAACGCGAGAGACCTGAGCCATCAAATAATAGAGTATCGTCTATATTTATCGCTCCCTTTTCTTTCAAGATTTCTTTTATCGCACGAGTGCCTGCTTGAAAGGTTCCTTGTTGAAAACGAGTAAAACCGAGGAGCTTTATTAAACTATCTGAATAGAGATTATTAGAATCTTGTAAGACAGGTTTTAAGAGTTTATTGAGTGGTGCAGAATAATGAATGGCCACGGTGCTAAGGCTTAAGGCTTTAGGTTCTGCGGCTTTTTTGATGGTTCCTTGAAAAGTGATCTGATGTGTTTTTAAAGCAGATAATAGATTTTTGGTGAGCAGCGCGTAGGGGTTTTTGATAGCGACATTCAGCAATCGAGGCTTCTCTTGATAAGGCCAGCAGCCATTTAAATTAAGCGTATTTTCTTCATTGATACTCGCTTGGAACTGGCATTCTGTTTCAGCAGTTTCTGGGGAAACAGACATGACGTCAGCTTTTATCATGATCTCGGCAGATTCGCCGTCAGCTAAAGAGACGATCGTCTTCTCCCCCAGTGTTGCATTTGGAGTGAACATTATTTTCACTTTGTTTTCATTCAAAATGATAGAAGTGACAGGAGCTGCGTAGTACCAAGGTAATGCGTCTACAGTCCAACCCATCGCGTAAACAGGAGGTTTAAAACGGCTATCATCAATCATGATATCCCCCGTAATGTGAGAAATACCCTTTGATTTGATCTGAAGGATCAACTGGTTTAAATCTTCGCTGGAAAGAGAAGGATCGCCATTAAAGCTAAGATATAAATCTCCATTGAGCGTATTGTGATGAAGTGTTTCAGCTTTAATTTTAGCGGTGGTTTCAAAGCGATAATCTTCACCAAGCTCTAGGAGAGAAGCCGCAGCCGTTAATAATTTTAGGGTGCTGCCAGGTGTAAAATATTGGTTTGCATTGCGTTGATAAAGAATATTACCCGATTCTGCTTCTAATAACAGCGCACTAAAGTTAACCTGCGGTATATTTGCTTGGACTAGCGCTTCTATCTTATCTGCTAACAATCTGTTTGGATCAGCACATGAGGTTTGCACAACCAGAAAAAGCAGTAGAAAAATAAAATAGTGATAACTTGAACGTAATTGCATCATACATTGAAGCGAAAATGCATAACATCGCCATCTTGTACGATATATTCTTTACCTTCTAAGCGCCATTTTCCAGCCTCTTTTGCGCCTGGCTCGCCTTTAAATTGAATAAAGTCGTTATAGCTAATGACTTCCGCTCGAATAAATCCTTTTTCAAAGTCTGAGTGGATGACGCCTGCTGCTTGTGGAGCGGTTGCGCCAATCGGAATGGTCCAGGCACGAACTTCTTTCACGCCTGCTGTAAAATAGGTTTGTCGTTTTAATAAGGCGTGGCCTGCGCGGATGACGCGATCAAGACCTGGCTCTGAAAGATTTAGTTCTTTTAAAAATTCTAATTTTTCAAGTGGGGAAAGATCAGCCATTTCTGCTTCTAGAGCAGCCGAAATAGGCACCACAATGGCATTTTCTTCTTTAGCAATATTTTCGAGTAGGGTGAGATAAGGATTATTCGAAAAACCTTGCTCGTCGACATTGGCAATATACATCACGGGTTTTGCAGAAATAAGTTGTAAGGATTGTAGAAAAGACTTGTCGATATCTGCTATCGAAAAACTTCTAGCCGGTTTTCCAGCATCAATATGGGCTTTTAATTGTTCGAGTAATGTTCTTTCATGAATAGCTGCTTTCTGGCCATTTTTGCTATTTTTTTGGGCCTTTTGTAAGGCTTTTTCGACAGTGTCCAGATCAGCTAACAGTAATTCGGTGTTAATGACTTCGACGTCATTTTGAGGATTAATTTCGTTTGAAACATGAATAATATCAGTGTTTTTAAAACAGCGCACGACATGGGCAATCGCATCTGTTTCTCGGATAGTCGCTAAAAATTGATTCCCTAAACCTTCTCCTTTAGAGGCACCAGCGACTAAGCCTGCGATATCCACAAATTCCATGGAAGTTGGAATAATACGTTCTGGGTTGACGAGTGCACTTAAATGATCGAGTCTGGGATCGGGGACTGGTACACGTCCAATATTGGGTTCGATGGTGCAAAAAGGATAGTTTTGTGCGGCAATGCCGGCTTTTGTTAAGGCATTAAATAATGTCGATTTTCCAACGTTTGGTAGTCCGACAATTCCGCAATTAAATCCCATGGATTTGTTCCTTTTTTGATGATAACCCTTCAATCAATAATTTTTGTAAGGCAGTAATCGCCTCTTGTATCGCTGTTTTTATCTGAATTTTTTCTTCTTTATTGGGCTTATTTAAAACATAATCAGACACCTCATCTTTGTGTCCGGGATGATCGATGCCCAATCGAATTCGCTGAAAATCTCGGCTCTGCAAGTGATGCATAATATCTCTTAATCCGTTATGGCCTGCATGTCCTCCGCCTGTTTTAAAACGAAAGTCGCCGGCTTTGAGATCTAATTCGTCATGAGCAATGAGAATACTTTCGACAGGGATCTGAAAGTATTTGGCATAAGCGCCCAAAGCTTGGCCGCTGTGGTTCATATAGGTCGTTGGAATTAATAAGGGATAAGTTTTACCCCCAAAAGTCCATTCAGCCATGCGCGCGCTGAATTTTGTATCAAAGCTTAAGGTTAACCGAAATTGTTGGCAGAGCGCCTCGATAAACCAGGCGCCTGCATTGTGGCGGGTCTCGGCGTAGTTTGGGCCTGGATTGCCAAGCCCTGCAATAAGCCGTATCCCATTCCCCTTATCGGTCACTTATTTCCCTTTACCTTTCTCTTTATTATCTTTGCTAGCAGTGCTGCTGGGCGCTGATGTAGCAGCAGCAGGGGCATTTAAATCGGCCGCTGCATTAGCTTCTTTTCCTTTAGGTAATACTTCAGTTTCTACGGCTGCAACGACGACAGAAGGTTCTTCTTCGATACGACGAGGCAGATGTACACTCACGACAGCTGAATCGTGTTCTTTATGGCCGTGGGTAAGAGCGACAACTTCGACACCCGCTGGCAGTTTTAATTGAGAGAGATGCAAGGTTTGATCTAAGGCCATTTTGGAAAGATCAACTTCAATGTATTCTGGAATACGTGTTGCCAAACAACGCAGTTCAACTTCAATCAAGCGATGGCTAACAATACCGCCGGCTTTCACGCCAGGACATTCTGCTTCGTTTAAGAAGTGTAAAGGCACATGCATGTTAATGTGATCGCTCGCACTCACTCTGAGGAAATCGATGTGGTTCACCGCTTTTTTAATGTGATGTCTTTGCAGTGCTTTTAAGACAGCTTGTTCTTTTTTACCGTCAATGTGCAAGGTCAAGAGGTGGGAATAAAAAGCTTCATGTTCCAAGGCATGCATGACCTTTTTTTGATCGAGCATGATGGCCAATGGCGCTTTGCCGCCCCCGTAAATAATCGCAGGTACTTTATCTTGCGTACGACGTAGGCGGCGGCTCGCACCTTTCCCCATATCGTGACGTAGTTCTGCATTTAATTCAAAAATAGGTTTTGCAGTCATGAAAACGTCTCCTAATAGCTCTAAAAATATCCCCTTCGTTTCTTGCGACCGGAAAGAAGGGCTTAAGGTTGATGATCGAGGGGGAAATATACCCTAAAAGGGCGGGTTTGTAAAATTGAAAGAAAACTAACAAACATTGATTTAGGCGCAGACTATTTAGGGAACACGCTAAATTAATTTATAATTTCGGACCGTTTGCAGCCTCTAAAAAAAACATCTCGAATTTTGAGCGGCTTTTAAGCTGTCAAAAAAATGTGCTTTTATTTTCAGCGTATTTTCAGCAAAATTTCCAATATTTTTCTGATTTTTGCGCAGAAAACATTTCAGTTGACAGAGTGAATTATTACTTCCTACACTGACGCATCGACATAAGGGCTGAAACGAAAGAATGTGTATATCCGCAGAAACTGCAAGAGAAACGAAGGTCACTAGGAGCGTTCTATGATAGAACAGACTAAAAACGACACTGATACCGTGGATCAGGATGAAATTCTGGGCCAGTGCGAGCACTGCCAAGCGGAATATACCGTCGCGTATTGGGACGAAGAGCTAGAGTATTATATTTATCTATCGGATGGAGTCTGTTGTTCTCACTGTGAGACAGTGGGGGCAGCTGCTGCGGTGGCCTGATCAGATCAGGATAACTGACAGGGAAGAACAGCAAAATGGTGCAATTTTTAAGTGATGAGACAGGGATGAAACTTGGTTTTCATCAATTGACCGGAACGGATCCTACTTTACCAGGTGTTGTTTTTTTGGGTGGGTTTCGATCGGACATGTCCGGTTCTAAAGCGCTTTACCTAGAAGATTGCTGTCGAAAATGGGGATGTGCTTATGTGCGTTTTGACTACTTTGGTCATGGCATATCCTCAGGTCGCTTTGAAGAAGCCACTATTGGGCGCTGGTTGAAAGATGTGTTATTCGTGCTCGATCGGTTAACCACTGGCCCTCAAATATTAGTGGGTTCTAGTATGGGCGGTTGGCTGATGTTACTAGCCACCTTGCAAAGAATGTCTCGGATAAAAGCGTTAGTAGGTATTGCATCAGCGCCCGATTTTTTAGAAGAATTCCATCGTTTAACCCCTTTGCAAGCAGCAGAGTTACAAGAAAAAGGGGTTTGTTATTTTCCATCTCAATATGGCGATCCTTATCCCGTGACGGCAACATTAGTCGAAGAGGGTAGAGCGCATCGCGTCTTAGATAAAGCCATTCCGATTAACTGTCCTGTGCGATTGTTGCATGGCATGGAAGATCAGGATGTCTCTTTTAAAAAATCTTTAGAAATATCAGAAAAATTAACGTCAACCGATGTTCGAGTGACGCTGGTAAAAGCAGGGGATCATCGTTTATCGACGGAGTCGGATTTAGCGTTGCTGCGAGCGACAGTGGCAGAGTTTTTTGAGGGTGGCGCGTAGCGCCAGGTGAGGGAAAATGGCCAAAAAGATTGAAATTTATGTCGATGGTGCTTGCCGAGGAAATCCTGGTCCGGGTGGCTGGGGGGTACTTTTAAGATACCAAACCCTGGAAAAAGAATTGTCGGGAGGCATGTTAAATACAACCAACAATCAGATGGAGTTAATGGCTGCTATTGAAGGATTAAAAGCACTGACTCGCACTTGTCAGGTGGCGGTTTACACCGATTCTGAATATGTGAGAAATGGGATTACTACTTGGATCCATCAATGGCAAAAGAAAGGTTGGAAAGGGGCAAATGGGAAACCTATCAAGAACCAAGCATTGTGGGAAGCCTTAGCAGCAGAAAGCCAATTGCACCAAATTGAATGGCATTGGGTAAAAGGGCATAGTGGTCATCCTGAGAATGACCGAGTTGATGCGCTGGCGAGAGCCGCTATTGATAAATTCTTGGCGAGTCAATAAGAAATAAAGGTAAGCTGCAATAATCAAGGTGAAATTAGCATGATCAGACAAATTATTTTAGATACTGAAACAACGGGATTAGATCATAGTAAAGGACATCGTTTAACAGAAATTGGTTGTTTAGAAATGATCGATCGTCGCTTAACCGGGCGTCGTTTTCAAACGTATTTAAATCCTGAACGAGAAGTCGATGAAGGAGCGCGAATAATTACCGGTTTAACAACAGAATTTTTACAAGATAAACCGAAGTTTGTGGATGTCGTCGAAGAGTTTTTAGCTTTTTTACAGATTGATGGAACGGAATTAATTATTCATAACGCGCCGTTCGATTTAGGCTTTATTAATGCAGAATTAGCGCGAATGGCGCATCATTGGCAGCCTATTGAAAATTATTTAGGCGTTATCGATACATTGCCGATGGCGCGAAAAATGCACCCTGGTCAACGGAATAATTTAGATGCTTTATGTAAGCGTTATAATGTTAATAATACCGCGCGAGAATATCATGGTGCATTATTAGATGCGCAGTTATTAGCCAAAGTCTATTTGGCGATGACGGCCGGACAAATAGAAATGATGGAAGTAGAAACGGTCCGTGTTGAAAATCAAAATATTAAATTGAGTACCTGCACGGTTAAACGCACCTCTGATAAACCATTAAGAGTTATTCGGGCAACAGAAGAAGAATGTCGAGCACATTTTGAAAGATTAGAGAAATTAGCTAAAAATTAAAATATTTTATAAAGCTAACATAATTCCTGAATCCTACTTAATATAAGAAAATACACGAATTTTTTAATAAAAAAACAAGAAAATAGTCAAAAATTTAATGATTATTTTTGATAGCAGGGGTATGATTCTAAGGAGGAAGGTTAGTTGTTTAAGTCATTATTTGATTATAGACGTAACTCTCAGTGGTTGTAATTATTAGGTAAAGGAGAATTCCCATGCCAGGTACATTTTTAAGTCCAGAAATTAGAAAGACACTTAATGATTTCGTTGGTGGAGTTCCAGGTGGAGCTACTCTATATAGCGCATTGAAAGATATAGACAAAATGCAACCCAAATATAAATTTGAACTTGCAGGTGTTTTAGGCTCTAAAGAAGAATTAGATGAGTTGCGTAAAAGCCCAGCAGATGGGGATTCTGGGAATGATGATGTTGTTTTAAAAAATTTCGCTGCTGCTTTAAGAAGCTGTTGTGATGAGGACTATCGCAAGAAGCTTGGTGCTCTTACGCCGTCACAAGAAAAAGCATTAAAGAATTTATGGGAAAGTTTAGATCCAGAATGGCTTGGTCCTGAAAATACACGCGGAAAGTTGCCAGAATGGGCATCATCGGGAGTGGTTCTAACT